>Ga0169931_10000754_pt1 | contig 54031 bp, 46 predicted proteins | sample Kivu_15m_20L_FD_129675 | JGI IMG/M metagenome (GOLD analysis project Ga0169931, IMG submission 129675) | Freshwater microbial communities from Lake Kivu, Western Province, Rwanda to study Microbial Dark Matter (Phase II) - Kivu_15m_20L... | ecosystem: Environmental > Aquatic > Freshwater > Lake...
CTAGAAAGCCTGTGCCACAAGACAAACAGTCAAACCCGTCGCTCGCGCATCCGCGCTCGTCGCCCGTTAGCCGCGTTTCGCTTCGAGTTCCTGCCAGCGGGCGTAGAGCTTCTCCACCGCGGCCTGCGCCGACTCCAGCGCTTTGCACGCCGCGGTGAGCGCCGCGTGATCGCTCGGCGCAACGCTTCCGATTGCCGTTTCGCGCGCGCTCACTTCGGCTTCCGCGGCCACGATCGCGGCCTCCATCCCGTCGAACTCGCGCTGCTCGTGGAAGCTGAGCTTCTTCTTGGCCGCGGGCGCGGCGGCTTTCGGAGTTTCCTTCTTGGCGGCGGGCTTGGCCGGTTCCGGTTCGGCGGTCGCGGCGAGCCACTGCGAAACGCTCGCGTAGGTGCTCGCGTTCCCGCGGCCGTCTAACCCGATGAACGTCGTGCAAAGGCGGTCCATCAGTTCGCGGTCGTGCGACACGAGCACCACCGCGCCCGGGAACTCTTCCAAACTGTCTTCGAGCGCTTCTACCGAAGCGATGTCGAGGTCGTTCGTCGGTTCGTCGAGCAGCAGCAGGTCCGCGGGTTGCACCATCAGTTGCGCGACGCGCACGCGGGCCTGCTCGCCGCCGGAGAGAGCGCCGAGTTCGACGTTCAGTTGTTCCGGCGAGAAGAGGAACCGCGCGGCCCACCCCGCGACGTGCAGTTGCCGGTCGCCGAACGTCACCACGTCCCCGTTCGGGCACAGCGCGGTGCGCAGCCGCATGTTCGGGTCGAGCGCGACGCGGCCCTGCTCGAACGTGACGGCGCGCAGGCCGTCCGCGAAGTTCACGGTGCCGGCGTCCGGGTCCAGTTCTTTGCCGAGCACGCGCAGGAGCGTGCTCTTGCCGCTGCCGTTCGCCCCGAGCAGGCCGAGCCGCACACCGGGGCCGAGTTCCACGTCGAGCGCGCGGAACAGGTCGCGCCCGCCGAGCGCTTTGGAGATGCCGACCGCCGCGACGAGTTTGCGCGTCTTTCGGCCGGTGCCGGCGAACTCGATGCCCGCGGTCGCGCTCGCCGCGGTGCGGTAGTCGAGTTCGGCCAACTCCGCGCGCCGCGCGGCGGCCTCGCCGATGCGCGACCGCGACTTGCGCCGCTGCGCCGACTCTTTGCGGCCGAGCCACTCGGTTTCCTTGCGCACTTGGTTCGCCACCGCGTCGCGCATCTTCTCTTGCGCGTCGAGGAACGCTCCGCGCTTGTCGTCGAAGTCGTCGTAACTGCCTTCGGCGCGGAACGCTCCGCCGGGGAACACGCGGTTCACTTCGAGGATTTCGTCCGCCACCGCGCGCAGGAAGGCGCGATCGTGTGTAGCAATCAGATACGCCGGGGCTTCGGCGCGGAGGAACTTCCCGAGCCACTCGATGCCGGGCAGGTCGAGGTGGTTGGTCGGTTCGTCGAGCAGCAGCAGGTCCGGTTCGCGCGCGAGCGCGCGGGCGAGCGCGAGCCGCTTGCGCCAGCCGCCGCTGAGCGCCTTCGCGGGCTTGTCCGCGTCGTCGAAATCGAACTTGCTGAGGATGATCGCGGCCCGCGTTTCGGCCTCGTGTTCCTCAACTCCATCTTCTTTGAGCGCGCGGAGAATCGCGCCCGTCGCGGTGTCCCCGTCTTCGAAGGTGTCGTCTTGCGGGACGTAGCCGACGCGCGCGCCGCGCCGCGCGGTGACTTCTCCGTCGTCGGCGGCTTCGAGGCCCGCGAGGATTTTGAGCAGCGTGGATTTACCGGACCCGTTCGGCCCGATGAGGCCGACCCGCTCGCCGGGGCGCAGGTCCACGTTCAACCCCGCGAACAGCGGGCGGTGGGCGAAGCTCTTGGCGAGCGCGCGGGCGCTCAGGAGGAACGACATGCGGTGAGCCTTTGGGTGGAATCGCTTCCGGTGGTCCGCGAAAGCCGCACAGGGCTTCCGCCCTGTGCTACGGTAGCCGGCCCCTCCGGGGCGGAAGACAGTTTACTGCCTTCGCACCCGCGGAGCGGGTCGCCTGACGTAGCACGGGGCGGAAGCCCTGTGCGGCGCTTGCGGCGCGCGAACTACTTCAGCGTCTTCACGAACTCGAGCACTTCCTTCGGGTGGTCGGCCGGCTTCACGGTCTCGTAAATCTTCGCGATCTTGCCTTCCTTATCGACCACGAACGTCACGCGCTTCGGGGTCTTGCCGGTCGCGCTGCCGCGGATGCCGAGGCTGTTGATGAGTTTCAGGTCGGTGTCGCACAGCAGGGCCATCGGGAGCTTGTGCTCGTCGATGAACTTCTGTTGCAGTTTCTCGTCGTCGCCGCTCGCGCCCACGAGCACGGTGTCGGCGGGGAAGTCTTTGGCGAGGTCGCGGAACCCGCACGATTCGACCGTGCAGCCCTTGGTGAGCGCCTTCGGGTAGAAGAACACCACCACGTTCTTGCCCTTCAGGTCCGCGACGGAAACGGTCTTCGCGCCCTTCTTGATCTTGTCGATTTGGGCCGCGGCGAGCGGCACGTCCGGAAACTTGTCGCCCACCTTGACGGCGAGTTTGGTGTCGTCGGCGCGGGCGGCGAGCGCGCCGGACAGGACCGCGACGGCGGCGAGAGCAGCGATGCGCATAGGGAAAACTCCGGGGGAGCCGGGAACGTGAGACACGGCGGGCCGCGGGCATTCTGGAACCGGCGGTGTCCGGCGGCAAGGCGCGGGCGCGCGGTTTTTCGCGCGCCGGCGTTGACTACGCTGAAACGGGCGGTTAAGAGTTATGTGTTAAGGGTTCTGCCGAACGCACCGGCGCGGGGGTCGCGCCGCGGCAGCGTCGGACCGCCGCGGCCGGGGTCGCGGCGGGATTCGGAATCCGGCACGAGGAGTACAGCCAATCCCACCGTTCGATCGCAGCAACCCGCCCCGCGGCCCGGAAGGCCCGCGGATGAACGACCGCATCCGGGTGCCCCAAATCCGCCTCATCGGGGCCGAAGGCGAAGCCCTCGGCATCGTCCCCACCGCGCAAGCGCTCGAAATGGCCCGCGAGGCCGGCATGGACCTCGTCGAGGTCGCCGACAAGGAGCGCCCGCCGGTCTGCAAGATCATGGACTACGGCAAGTTCAAGTACGCGCAGTCCAAGAAGGCGCACCAGAAGACGCACCAGCAGAAGCTGAAAGAAATTCGCGTGCGCCCCAAAACGGGCGACCACGACATCGACACCAAAATCAAGCAGGCCCGGCAGTTCCTCGAGCACAACGACAAGGTGCAGGTGAACGTGCTGTTCCGCGGGCGCGAGATGCAGCACATTGAAGAGGGCCAGCGGGTGATGAACCAAGTGCTGGAAGCCCTCGCCAACGACTGCAAGATCGAGATGCCGGCGAAGATGGAAGGCAAGCGCATGGTCGCGCTGCTCGCGCCGAAGGCGAGCGGGGCCGCGTCCGGCGCGCCCAAGCCCGCCGCGCCGCCGAAGCCCAAGCCCCCGGCCCCGGCCCCCGCGGGCGCGCCGGCCGCGACCGGCGCACCGGCACCGGCCCCCGCGCCGAAGCCCGCCCCCGCGCCGCAGCCGCCGAAGGCGTGAGCCTGCATTCAGCCGCTTTCGTTCACACAGGGTGGCGCTGCGCTGACCCTGTGCTTTGGGATGTAACCCCTTCGGGGTACAGAGGGCGCACACGCCTTCACCCCGAAGGGGTTGTATCCCAAAGCACAGGGTCGCGCAGCGCACCCTGTGAACGCTATCGGCCGTAACGGTGGCATTCGCACCCCCACCGCGAACCGGCCGCGGGTCGCCCGGCTCCGTATCACATACGGTTGCCGTTCCGCCCCGAAGGACCGATCCCGTGGCCGATCTCGTCACCCCGCGCACCCTCTCCGGGTTCCGCGACTACCTCCCGTCCGTCATGCTCGCGCGCGAAGAGGTGCTGCGCCGCGCGCGCGAAGTCTACCGCTCCTACGGTTTCACCCCCATCGATACCCCCGCGTGCGAGTCGCTCGAAGTGCTGCTCGGTAAGGGCGGCGAAGAGTCCGACAAGCTCGTCTACCGCGTACTCAGCGCCCGCGGCGACAAAGCCGAAATGGGCCTGCGGTTCGACCTGACGGTCCCGTTCGCGCGGTTCAGCGCGCAGTACATCAACGAACTCGGTACGCCGTTCAAGCGGTACGCGATGGGGCCGGTGTGGCGCGGCGAGCGCCCCGGGCAGGGCCGCTACCGCGAGTTCTGGCAGTGCGACTTCGACACCATCGGCACCACATCCAACGCCGCCGACGCCGAAACCGCGCTCGTCATCAACGACCTCTTCACCGCCATCGGCTTCGAGAGGTTCGAGATCCGCATCAACAACCGCATGGTGCTGAACGGGTTGCTGGAACTGAACGGCCTCGCGGACAAGGCCGTTCCGCTGCTCCGCTCGCTCGACAAACTGCCGAAGATCGGGTGCGCGAAGGTGGCCGAGGAGATGGTGAAGGAAGCCGGCGTGACCGCGGAGCAAGCGGGCGCGGTGCTCGCGCTCGCCGAAACGACCGGCACGAACGACGAAGTGCTTGCCGCGCTGGATGCCTTCTTCGCGCCGTCGCCGAACGAGCGCGCCGCGGAGGGTATCAAGCGCCTGCGCGAGTTGCTCGCCGTCGCGAAGACCGCGGGCGTGCCCGAGGGGCGCATCAAGATCGATCTCAGCATCTGTCGCGGTCTCGACTACTACACCGGGACGATTTACGAAACGTTCCTCACCGACCTGCCCGGGATCGGGAGCGTGTGCAGCGGCGGGCGCTACGACAACCTCGCCAGCAAGTACACGAAGCAGGTGCTACCGGGCGTCGGCGCGTCGCTGGGCGTGGACCGCCTGATCGCGGCGATGGAGGAACTGAAACACCCGCTCATCACCAAGCAGAGCACACCGGCGACTGTGCTCGTGGTGAACTTCGATCCCGCGCGGCTCGGCGACTACCAGCGCGTGTCGCGCCTGCTGCGGGCCGCGGGAGTGAACGTGGAAGTGTACCCGGACGCGAAGAAGGTGGGGCAGCAGTTGGGGTACGCGGAGAAGCGCGGGTTCGCGTTCGCGGTGATCGCCGGCCCGGCGGAGTTCGACGCGGGCGTGTGGAAGGTGAAGGACTTGGCGAAGCGCGAGGAGAGGGCCGTTCCCGAAAGCGAACTGGTGGCGGCGGTCAAACCCGCGGCGTAAGTCGCCCCGCGGGCACGACCGCGGCGCGGATCGCGCACTATACTTCAGCGTTCATTCCCACCGGAACGCCCAATGACACCCCCGCCCCCTTCCGGCGGCTGGAAGCCGCCCGCGCCCGCCCCCGCGCCCGTTGCGACCGACTCGACCCCGCCCCCGGTCGCTGTCGGCCCGGTTCCGGCCCTCGACCGGTACAAGGCCGCGGCGCGCAAGACGCTCGTCCACGCGGCCGAAATGCGCCGGCTCGACGCGCTCCCGGCCGACCGCCAGCGGGCCGAGATCCGCGAGCTGATTTCCAAGCTGTTCGAATCCGACCCGCCCCCGGTGCCGCCGGCGCAGTACGAGCGCGTGGGGCGCGAACTGCTCGACGACATGCTCGGCTACGGCCCCCTCGAGCCGCTGCTCACCGACCCCGGCATCACCGACATTCTGGTGAACGGCCCGGGCGAGGTGTACGTCGAGCGGGGCGGCGTGCTCGAACTCACCGAGGTGCGGTTCCGCGACGACGAGCACGTGCGCCAAGTGATCGACCGCATCGTCTCCCGCGTCGGCCGCCGCGTGGACGAGTCGTCGCCCATGGTGGACGCGCGGCTCCCGGACGGCTCGCGGGTGAACGCCATCGTCCCGCCGCTCAGCCTGCGCGGGCCGGCGATCAGCATCCGCCGGTTCAGCGGCGGCGCGCGCACGCTCGACGACCTGACCCGCCTCGGCATGCTCACGCCGGAAATCGCGGCCGTGCTGCAGGCGGCGGTGCGGGCGCGGCTCAACGTCGTCGTCAGCGGCGGCACCGGGTCCGGCAAGACCACGCTCCTGAACGCGCTGTCGCGGTTCATCCCCGCCACCGAGCGGATCGTGACCATCGAGGACTCGGCCGAACTGAAGCTGCAGCAGCGGCACGTGCTCCCGCTGGAGGCGCGGCCGCCGAACCTCGAAGGGAAGGGCGCGGTCACGGTGCGCGACCTCGTGCGGAACGCGCTGCGGATGCGCCCGGACCGGATCGTGGTGGGCGAGTGCCGCGGGGCCGAAGCGCTGGACATGCTGCAGGCGATGAACACCGGGCACGACGGGTCGCTCACCACGCTGCACGCGAACGGCCCGCGCGACGCGCTCGGGCGGCTCGAGACGATGGTGCTGATGGCCGGTTACGACCTGCCGGTGCGGGTGATCCGCCAGCAGATCGCGTCGGCCGTGGACCTGATCGTTCACACCGGGCGGTTGTCCGGCGGGTGCCGCCGCGTGACCGCGGTGACCGAGTTGATCGGCATGGAGGGGGACACGATCAGCCTGCAAGACCTGTTCGCGTACGAGCAGCACGGGGTCGGCGCGCGCGGGAAGGTGACCGGGGCGTTCCGCGCCACGGGCGTGCGCCCGGCGTTCGCCGAGCGGCTGGCCGCGGCCGGGGCGCCGCTCCCGCCGGACCTGTTCGCCGAGCGGGTGCTGGCGCGCGACGCGTGAGCGCGGCCGCTCACCCGGACAGGCGGCTCACGAACGACCGCGCCCGCTCCCAGAGGGTGCGGCGCGGCAGGTGCGGGTGGAACCCGACCTCTTCGAGCAGGTCGGTCGCAACGGCCCGCAGGTCGGCGACCGTGGGGCTGCGCGGGGCCACGTCGCGCAGCGGTTTGCCGGCGTCGGCCGCGGCCCGCAGCCCGACCGCGTCGGCCGCCACCGGGTACACCTTCCGGCCGTGCAGCAGTTCGCCGATGCGGGCCGCCTCGAGCGCCTCGTGCCCGTGCTCGTACCGGTTCACCACCACCCGCGGCGCGGGCAGCCCGCGCTCGACGAGTGCGGCCGCGAGCAGCTTTGCGGCCTGAATCGCGGGCACGTCTTGGCGCACCACCAGTACCACTTCGTCGGCCCCGGCGAGCGCCTCGAAGTACTGCGGGTCGAAGGTGTACGGCAGATCGACCACCACGAACGCGGCCGCTTGGCGCAGCAGCCGCAGCAGGTGCGGGACGCGGCCCGGCACCGCGGCGATCGGGTCCAGCACGTTCACCTGCCCGGACAGCACCGACAGGTGCGCCCCGACCCGCACCAGCGCGCCGGCGACGCTCCCCGGGGTCGGATCCACGGCGTCGCGGAGCAGTTCGCGGGTGGTGACGACCGGGCGCAGGTCGAGCAGCCCGGCCAGCCGCCCGAGGCCGAGCGTGAGTTCCGTGAGCACGCACGGCACCTCGCCGAGCGCCGCCAGTTCGGTCGCCAGCCCCACGGCCACGCTCGTAGCCCCGCACCCTTCGCTCACCCCGGTCACCGCGACCACGCGGCTCCGGTTGGCGCGCAGGCCGAACTACACCAGCAACCGGTCGAGCGCGGTGCCGAGGTCTTCGCGCCGGAACGGGAGCTGTACCAGTTGGGCCGCGCCGGCGCGGCTCACCTCGAACAGCCCCACGGTGTCGTACTCGCCTTCGACAAGGGCGAGCACCGGCCACCCGGGCAGGCACGCGTCGGCGCGCGCCAGTTGGCGCACGTCGTCCAGCGAACTCACCCGCGTAACCAGCAACCGGCGGGTGGCGTCCGGCGGAGCGGGCCACTGGGCGAGAAGTTCGTCGAACGTGGCGAACTCGTTGGTTACGGTGACGGTGTTGTCCGCGAGGGCCGAGCGCACCGGTTCGCGCCACGGGGGCTGACAGTTGACGAGGACGGCGGGCAGCGGGTACATGGTTGCGACTTGGGGCGTGGGGGTGGGAGCGGTCCGAAGCGCCCAACTCTAGTTCGCGGCGCGCCCGGAGACAAATCGGCCCGCGCCGCCCGCGCGCGGTACAATCGCCCCGAGACGGCCCCGGGGGGCGCAGAAGAGCCGGGTGCCGAAGGCGGGTCCACTCGCGGCGGAGCGTCATGCTCACCACGTCGGTCGTGTCGGTGGCGGTCACGCGCGCGGTGCCGCGGCACACCCGCTGCGAGCACTGCGGCGCGGAGTTCGTCTACCACCTCGAGCGCACCGGCGTCGGCACCAGCGGGTTCGGCCTCAGCGACGCGCAAGAGGTCGCGGACGCGAAGGCCGTGCACGCCGCGCACGCCGACCTGTGGCGCGAACTCGACACCGGGGCCGAACCGGTGCCGTGCCCGGAGTGCTTCAAGTACCAAGCGCACATGACCGAACCGGCCCGCGCCGAGCGCTGGGGCCGCGTCCGGCACTACGGCGGGCAGGCGCTCGCGGCGCTCCCGGTGCTCGCGTTCCTCACGGTCGTCGCGTTCGTCGTGCTGTTCCCCAACGACACCGAACTCGCCATCGGCATCGTTCTCGGCGTTTCGGCGGTGCTGCTGCTCGCGGGCGCGGTCGCGGCGCTGGTGTTCCGGTTCGGGACGTGCGTGCCGAACGACTGGCCGGAAGCGTACCGCAAGGCGAAGGCCGACGAGTTGGCGCTCACGCGCGACGACTTCGACCGCGCGCTGGCGGACGGCGGCCCGTATGTGGCCGACCTCGTGACCGGGTTCGAGGCCGACTACGCGGGCGTGCTGTTCCTGTGGGTGCTGCCGGACGAAATCGCGAACGAAGACGCGGTGCCGTTCGACCTGCCCGACGGAACCGAGATCGAAGTGGAACTGAGCGACGCGGACGACGACGGCGTGTTCCTGAGCGGCGACCGCCTGAAGGGCGCGCCCGAAGGCACCCGCGTGTGCCTGCGCCTGTTCAACGTGTACAAGCCGCCCGCGAGTGCGGCGAGCGGCGCGACGTAAGTCCGCCGGTTCTTCACAGCGTAAGACCGGCGGACTTACGTCGCGCCGCTCGCGTTTGGTACAATCGTCCGCATGAAGTCCGACAACCACTACGAGGCCGCGTTCGACGCCTTCCTGCGCCAGCGGGGCGCGGCCGTCGTGCCCGTGGTGGAGGCGCGGCGGTCGTACTTGGACGCGGAAGAAGTGAAGTCGCCGGACTTTCTCGTCATCAGCGGCGCGGCGAAACTCGTGGTCGATGTGAAGGGCCGCAAGTTCCCCGGGTCCGCGAAGGGCGGGAAGCCGCGCCGGGTGTGGCACAACTGGTGCGAGCGCGAAGACGTGATCGCGCTGTGCGCGTGGGCCGCGCGGTTGGGAAGCGAGTTCCGCGGCGTGCTCGCGTTCACCTACGACCTCGCCGCGGGCTTCGACCTGCCGGCCGGCACGCCGGACGTGTTCGCGTTTCGCGGCCGCGCGTTCCTCATGCGCGGCGTGCTCGCCCCGGACTACCGCTCGCACATGCGCACCCGCAGCCCGCGGTGGGGAACGGTAAACCTGCTCAGCGACGACTTCCGCCGGCTCGTGAAGCCGTTCTCGCACTTCCTCGCGCCGCCCGCGGACGCGGTAGAATGTACCGCGACACCCGCGGCGCGCGACGTTCTAACGTAATTGATTCACTCGCGAAAAAGTGGTTCACCCGCTCCGCGAAGTGATTCACGCGGTGGGGTGTGCGTGTCGCCGTGAACCAATGAGAGACCGGATGAAGCCGATCCCGATTGCGATTGTGGCCGAATGCACCGGGCTGCCGGTGCGCCAAGCGCTGCTCGCGGCGGCCCGCGCCGGCGCGACCGGCGTGCAGTTCGACGCGGCCGGCGAGCTGAACCCGCCCGCACTCGGCGAAACCGCGCGGCGCGAGCTGCGGGTGCTGTTCCGCTCCTACGACCTGCACCTCGCGGCGCTGAACGTGCCCCTGCGCCGCGGCCTCGATTCCGCCGAGAGCCAGCAGCAGCGCATCGAACACGTGCGGAACGCCATGCGGCTCGCGGTCGATCTCGGCGCGCGCCGCGTCGTCGTGCCGATGCCGAAGCTGCCGGCGGAGGAGGCCGAACCGCGAGCGAACCTGCTCCGCGACGCCCTCGACGCGCTCGCGGCGTTCGGCGACAAGACCGGGTGCGCGGTCGCGCCCGAACTGGGCTACGACCCGGCCGACAAGGTCGCCGCGTACTTCGCGACGTTCGACCGCGGCAGCTTGAAGGCGACGTTCGACCCCGCGAACTTCCTGCTGCACGGGCACGACCCGCTGGCGCAGCTCGCCCCGCTCGCCGGGAAGCTCGCGCACGTTCTGGCTCGCGACGCGCGCAGTTCGGGCGTGAGTCGCGGGTTGGAGGAAGCGGCGCTGGGCGCGGGCGACCTCGACTGGATGGCCCTCACCGCGACGCTCCAAGTGCTGGAGTTCGACGGGTTCCTCACCGTGAAGCGCGAGCAGGGCGAGAACAAGCTCGCGGACGTGACGAACGGCGTCGCGTTCCTGAAGCGGTTCGCGGTGCCGGTGATGTGACTGGTGGCACAGGCTTTCCAGCCTGTGCTTTTGCTCTCCGGTCACAGGCTGGAAAGCCTGTGCCACCAACTCGAGTTAATCGAACCACTCGTCGGCCGGGTCGAACGGCGGCACCACCACGTTCAGAATCACCATCTTGCCGACGGCGCGGTGCCGCACGAGCGGCGGGATCAGCACCGCGACGCCCGGCTTCACCGGCGTCGGAGTGCCGTTCAGTTCGATCGCCGCGCCCGGTTCGCACTCCAAGACGTAGTACGTTTCGGTGTGCTCTTTGTGGTAGTGCGCGACCGCGTCAGTCGCGATCTCGACGCGGTGAACGCTGAGCGGCGCGCCGGGCACGTCGGCGAACGCGCGCCGCGCCCACCCGCACGGGCACCGCACCGGCTCGAGCGCCGCGAGTTCGACCACTTGGGGGTTCATAGCTGGGTCCGGTCTGCAAGAGTAGGCCGCTCGCTCCGCGAGCGGCCACTGGCGCTCGCAACCGCGCAAACGTGATTCGCACCGCGAATGGTCGCTCGCGGAGCGAGCGACCTACACTTGAAAACCGGCCTTCTCACTTCGCGTCGAAGAGCGCGCCGAGGTCGAGTTTGGTCGGCTTCAGGTCGGTCGCGGGCCCGGTGCCGTAGGCGAGGTGCAGCACCCGGTCCGCCGGCTCGAACACCATGCTCTGGAGCGTCGCCTTGCCCTGATGCACCTTCTTCAGTTCGCCGAACACGCCGGCCACGTCCAGCTTCGGCGCGTCCTTCGCCTGCAGCGGGGCGAGCTTCTCGTAGCGCACGCACTTGTCGTTCACGCACAAGGCGTCGGTGCGGAAGTGGTTCGTGCAGCAGCACACGCCGTTCACCGCGGAGCGCACTTCCACGCCCTTCGGGGTCAGCTCGAACACCGCGCCGCCGGTCTTGTCGCAGATCGTCATGCAGCAGGTGGACGTGCGCTCGGTGGCGCGCAGGAACTTCTCGGCCTCGGCGACGGTGCCGCACTCTTCGAGCACCTGCCGGAACGCGAGCATGATCGGCGTGCCCTTCCAGTTGAAGTCCGGTTTGGTCTTCGCCTCGCGAATGCGAATCTCGTTCATTGTCACACACAACCCGGCGTCGTTCATGCCGCTAATCACGCCCTGAATCGGCGACACCGTGATTGCGGCGAACGCGCGCTTCTTCGCGCCCTTGTACACGACCACCAGCGTGTGCTCGGTGATGCCCTTCGTGGGCAGCCAGTCGAAGTTGCGGCCAAACAGCGGCTTGCCGGTCGCGCTGCGGTCCTTCTCCACGATCACGGTGGAGCAGCCCAACCCGCTCGTCAGGTCCGCGACCGTGTTGGCGAACAGCAGCAGCGCTTCTTGCCGCGTCGATTGCTTCGCGGCGGCTTCCAGTTCTTCGACGACGTGCTTGGGGAAGTTGTCTTTCATCTTCGTGGACAGAGCGGACAGCAGCGGCCAGCGCTTGTCTTGCTTGGCGTCTTTGAGGAACTGCTTGTGGAGCGCGTCCAAGTCCGGGGAGTTGGTGATGGCGAGTTCGCCGAACTGCTCGCCCATCTCGGCCGGCGTGCCGCGCACCGTGAGTACCGGCACCGGGCCGACGTACTTCAACTCGCCGGCTTTGTGCTTCGCTTCGGGGAACCGCTTCGGCTCGTCGCCGCGCGCCACCGCCACCGCGAACGCCACGACGCACAGCGCAAGGAACCGCTTCATGCGAACCTCGGAGAAAGAGATGTGCCGCACGATAAACGCAGACGAAAGGCACGATCAAGACAAAACCAAATCAGAAAACGGCCGCAAAAAAGCACAGAAGGCACAAAAGCAGACCAAGGCCGAGTTGTTTTGAACTCAACTCTTCTGCTTCATTTTGTGTCTCTTGTGCTTCTTTGTGGCCGTTCAATCTTCGGTCTTGTCTGAATCGTGTCTTTCTCTGCGTTCATCGTGCGGCAAAAGTCCGGGCGTCACCCTTCGTTCGGTTGGGCGGTGCGGCCGAGGGCCACGTCGAACTCGGTGACGAGCGGGAGCAGCATCGCGGTGATGGCGAACCCGAAGGCCGCACCGAGCACGAGGAACGGCACCAGCGGGTCCGCGGATTCGTCGGTACCGGGGCGCGCGATCAGCACGTTCACCACGCAGTAGAACATCGCCAGCGGGCACACCACGCTCGCCAGCGACAGCGCCGGCGACGGCCGGTCCGCGCTCAGAACGTACATCAGCCCGCCGATGCCGAGCGCGAGGAACGAGATGAAGCTCACCCACTGGTTCGTGAAACTGCCGCCGTTAATCACGATCAGGTAAATCGCGATCAGCGTGCCCACCGAGAGGAAGAACACGGTGCCGAGCGTGTGCGCGATCGCCATGCGGCTCTGCACGATGCGCAGCGAGACGTGCAGCCCGAGCGCGACGGCGAACGCGAACATCAGCACCAGCGCGCCGCCGACCGCGATCAGCGGGCCGAAGTTCGCGGCAAAGTAATCGGCCGCACTCGCGTCGGCCGGCGGGCGCCCGAGCACCCCGCGTATCGCGTAGAAGAGTGCGAGTATCAGCGGCGGGAGGATGTACTCTTTGCAGTTGTAGACCACGCCCCACAGCTTCCCGAACACGAACTCTTTGGGCGAAACGTCGGTGACGAGGAGCACGTCCAGCGCGCCGCCGTCGCGCTCCGAGGTGATGCTCGTCACGGCTTGCGCCGCGACCAACAGCAGGCTCAGCACCGCGACGGGGACGAGGCCGTAGGCCGCGGCGAACGCGGGCCGCCCGCCGGGCCGGTTCAGTTCGCTCACCGCGAAGTACAGGATGAGCGCGAGCACGATGCCGAACGCGAACTTCACGAGCAGCGGGCGGCGACCGTAGGCGAGGGTACCGGTTTCGCGCCACAGAATCGGGTTCGCGCCCACCTCGCGCGCGTCGCCGGGGGCCGCGTGCGCCTTCGCCCGCTTCTCCAGCTCTTCCGCTTCGGTCGCGGCCGCGGCTTGGCCCATGAACACCTCGCGCTGCATGATCGGTTCGCCGCTCGGGTTCCACTTGCGCAGCTTCCAAATGCCGACGCCGTTCATCAGCGCGCACAAGCCGGCGGCGACCAGCACGAACCCGTAGGCGGGCGCGAGGCCGCTCCACCCGCTCGCGGGCGGTTCGAGGACGGTCTGCATCGCGGCGAACGGATCGAAGTACGCTTTCGCGCCCCCGAGCGCTTGCGCCAGCAGGAAGTACAGCACCAAGAACAGCACCGACAGCGCCAGCGCCTGATACGTTTTGTCGCGCCACAGGGCGACCAACCCGCCGAGCGATCCGGCCGCAATCGCCGCCGCGAACAGCACCAGCACCGCTTGCACCACTTGTTCCGGCGCGATCCCGCCGAGCAGCAGTAACAGCGCGAGCACGGGCGCACTCACCAGAATCAGCAGCAGAATGGGAAGCAGCGCGCCGATGAGTTTCCCGAGCACGATCTCGTAATCGCGCATGTCGGTCAGCAGCAGCAGCACGAAGGTGCGGCGGTCCTTTTCTTGCGAAACGGCCCCGGCCGCGGAGAGAGCGCCGAAGAACAGCACGAGCAGCAGTTGCACGAACGAAACGAGTTGGAACAGCAGTTGGCCGAAGTTCGCGGTTTCGCCGAGGGTGGCGTCGCGCGAGAACCCGACGGTCGCCTGCCACGTCGTGATGCCGAGGATGGCGATAAGGCCGACGAGCGCGGCGCGCGTGGGGAAGTGCCCGCCGCGGCGCGGCACCGTGACCAGTTCGCGGGAGAAGATCGGCCCTAGCACGCGCGCCTCCGGGAAACGTTGAACCGCGTTACTTTATGCGAACCGGGCACCGCCCGCTAGAATCCCTCACGCATGAGCGCAATCGTGTTCGCAATCAACGGGTGCCCGGCCGCGTGGCTCGGCGCGTACGGGAACGACTGGGTCGGCACCCCGCACTTGGACCGCCTCGCGGCCGAAGGCGTCACGTTCGACCGGCACATCGCCGATCGGCCGCAGAGACCCACCCCCCTAGCCCCCCTCCCTTCAGGGAGGGGGGAACAAGAACCTTCACAAACCAGTAGTGCTCACGGCGCGAGACATCCGTTCTCCCCCTCCCTTCAGGGAGGGGGCCGGGGGGTGGGTTGCCTTTCGCTCTGCGTGCGAGCCAACCACACTGATACCGACGCTCCAGACTGGTACTACGCCGCGTTCGGCGAAGTGTTCGACGCGCGCCCGAACCCGGGCGACCATTCGCCCCTCGATTCACTGTTGCGCGAACTCCCCGCGCTGCTCGACCGGCTCGCGGGCGAACCGAACTTCCTCCTGTGGATCGAAACGGACCGCCTGCTACCGCCGTGGGACGTTCAACAAGACGTGTTCGAAGCGTACCTCGAAGACGCGGCCGACGAGGACAAGTACGCCGAAGAACCGCACGCGGAAGCAGAAGACATAAGCGAAATTGAAGAATGCGACGATGAAGAAGAGGAAGGCGCGGAGGAAGGGGACGAAGACGAGGAGCCGGAACCCGCGGAGCCGGAACCCGAACCGGTGGAGATCGTCGCGCCGCTCGACGATCCGCCCACCGGGCCGTTCGACCGCGCCGACCTCGACGCGTGGGACTGGCTGCACTGCACGTTCGCGTCGGTGGTCACGAAGTTGGACGCGGAACTCGGGGCGATGTTCGATCTGCTCCGCGCTCGCGGGTTCGACAAATCCGCGACGTGGGTCGTCACCTCGAACTACGGTCAGGCGCTCGGCGAGCACGGCATCGTCGGCCCGCACCGGCCGTGGCTGCACTCGGAACTGGTTCACGTCCCGCTGATCGTGCGGCTGCCGAACGCGGAGCAAGCCGGGCGGCGCGTGACCGGGTTCACGCAACCGCCGGACCTCGCGCCCACACTCCGCGCGCTCCTCGGCCTTCCGCACGAAGGCGACGGCCACAACCTGCTACCGGTGATGCGCGGCGAAACCGAATCCGCGCGCGAGTGCGCCGTTTCGCACTGCGAACTGAACGGCGTCGGCGAGCGCGCGATCCGCACGAACGAATGGGCGCTCTTGGTGCCGGAGGGCGACGACACGCGCAAGCCGCAACTGTTCGCCAAACCGGACGACCGGCACGAGGTGAACGACCTGTACGCGCGCAACGTCGAGCGCGCCGACGAACTCGAAGCGCAGTTGCGCGCGCGTCTGGGCCGCGGTTGACCTTGCCCGCGGTGTGGACATCCGTTCTAACAAAGTAGTCGGCACACGCCGTGTGCCGTCGCTGAACAACTGAAATCGGCTTCGCGCAAGGTGAATTGTGCCGCGAAGCGACGGCACACGGCGTGTGCCGACTACTTTGGGGTGCCTATGGCCCGCGCCGAGAAACAGTGGCACCTGCGGCCCATCGACCCGAGCGCGACGAACCGGCTCGCGGCGGCGGCGCGCATCTCGCCTGTCGTCGCGCAGTTGCTGCTCGCGCGCGAGGTGCGCGACGCCGCGGCGGCGCGCCGGTTCCTCGAGTGCCCGCTCGCGGGGCTGCACCCGCCGCGCGCGCTGCCGGGCGTCGCCGATGCCGCGGAGCGCATCTCGCGCGCCGTGAGCGCGAAGCGCCGCATCTGCGTGTACGGCGACTACGACGTGGACGGCGTCACCGGCACGTCCATCTTGCTGCGGCTCTTGGGCAAACTCGGGGCGGACGTGCAGTTCCACGTTCCGCTGCGCCTGTCCGAGGGCTACGGCCTCAACTCGGATCGGCTGCGCGAACTCGCCTCTACCGGCGTTTCGATGGTGATTAGCGTCGATTGCGGCGTCGCCAGCATCGTCGAAGCCGAGACCGCGAAGGAGTTGGGCCTCGAACTGATCGTCACCGACCACCACGAGATGAAGAACGGGTTGGACGGCCCACTGCTGCCGTGCGCCGCGGCGATCGTACACCCGCGACTGCCGTGCGAAGAACCGTACCCGTTCGGCGACCTGTCCGGGGCCGGGGTCGCGCTGAAACTCGCGTGGGCCATCGCGCAACAGATGAGCGGTTCGGAGCGCGTGCCGACCGAACTGCGCGAGTTGCTGCTCGACGCGGTGGGCCTCGCGGCGCTCGGCCTCGTGGCAGATGTGGTGCCACTGCGCGACGAGAACCGCATTCTGGTGCGTCACGGATTGGAGCGCATCCGCTCGCACCCGTCGGTCGGGCTAAAAGCGCTGCTCGAAGCGAGCGGCGTGAAGCCCGATCAGGCGATCACGGCAGAAGACGTCGGGTTCAAGCTCGCCCCGCGACTCAACGCCGCCGGGCGGCTCGGCTGCGCCAGCCTCGCGGTCGAACTGCTCACTACCACTTCGCTCAACAAGGCGGCGAACCTCGCGCGGGTGCTCGAAGGGCACAACGGCGAGCGCCAAGCCCGCGAGCGCAAGTATTCGCAGCAGGCCAAAGAGTTGGTCGAAGCCAGCTTCGCCGACGACGCGGCGGTAGTGGTCGCGGGCGAGTGGCACCCCGGTGTCGTGGGCATCGTCGCGAGCCGCTTGGTCGAACACTTCGGCAAGCCGGCGCTCGTGATCGCGCTGCAACCGAACGAAGCGATTGCGACCGGGTCGGGCCGCAGCGTGCCCGGGTTCGCGCTGCACCAAGCGCTGGTCGCGTGCGACGCGCTGCTCGAAGGGCACGGCGGGCACGCCGCCGCGGCCGGGTTCAAGGTGCGCCCGGAGCGCATCGACGCCTTCCGCGACCGCTTCAACGCGCACGTTCGCTCGCTGTACCCCAGCGGCCCGCCGTCGCAAGTGTTGAATCTCGACGCGGAAGTGCCGCTCGCCGCCGTCACGTTCAACCTCCTGAACGACCTCGACAAGCTCGAACCCTACGGGGCCGGGAACCCGCGCCCGAAGTTCCTCGCCGCCGGGCTGAAGGTGGAAGCGACGCGGTTGATCGGCACCGGCGAAGTGCAGCGGCACATGGACTTCCGCGTGCGCCAAGGCGACACCGTGATGCGGTGCGTCGCGTGGAACATGGCCGACCGCATGGAGGAGTTGCTGAGCGCCGGGGGCGATTGCTGCCTCGCGTTCACGCCGAAACTGAACGAATGGAAGGGCCAGCGCAAGTTGGAGTTACAAGTCATCGACCTGAAACCGGGCAAGACCGTCCCGCTGGTGTGATCGGGAGAGTGGTCCGCTCGCTCCGCGAGCGGATGCTGTGCGCGCAAGTGCGTTGTTGCGAACTACGAACAGCAACCTCGGTTGCGAAGCACCGCTCGCGGAGCGAGCGGACCACTCTCCCGAACCTCACGCGTCGGGCTACAATTCGCCGCCGCGGTTCGCACAATAGCCGTTCCTCTCCCGGAGCGCGCATGGTTCACGTTATCGCCACGATCACCGCGAAACCCGGCACCCGCGACCGCGTGCTGGAAGCGTTCCGCTGGGTCACGCCGCTGGTGCGCGCCGAAGACGGCTGCATCGAGTACCAAGCCGCGACGGACGTGAAAACGACGCTCGCGGTGCAAGACGGCCCGCGCGAAGACGTGATTACGGTTGTCGAAAAGTGGGCGAGCCTCGACGCGCTGTACGCGCACACGAAGGCCCCGCACATGGCCGAATACCGCACCCGCGTCAGCGAGTTCGTAACCGGCGTGCGCCTCGTCGTCGCCGAAAACGCCTGAGCTTCTACGAGACCAGTTCCGACACCGACAGGTGCGCGACCGCGGTGCCGTCGAGAACCACCGGCACGGCGTCGCCCGGTTTGTAGTCGGCCCGCGCGCGGTACACCGGCGGGTCGGTGGCCGAATCCGGGTCGGTGTACACTTCGACCTGCTTGTCCGACACGTTCACGATCCAGTACACCGCAATACCGGCCCGCGCGTACATGCGCAACTTCTCGGTGCGGTCCGCATAACGAGACGAATCCGCCACTTCGACCACCAGCCCGATTTCGTCCGGTGTCGGGTGGTGGTCGGCGAAGGTCGTCTCGTCGCCGCGCGCGAGCACCGCGTCCGGTTCCGGTTCGCTGTCCGCGAACGAGATCGGGAGTTGAGAGCGCACTTCCCAGCCGACCGGAGCGAGCCGAATGAGCCGTTTGGTCAGCTTGGCAACGGCGTTCGCGTGGGGCGAGTTGTGTGACATCTTGAGCACCAGATAGCCTTCGATGAGTTCGATCGGCTCGCCGTCCTCGAACACGCCGTCGGCGATCATCTGGTGGTATTGGGCCACCGTCACACGCGGGTACAACGTGCGCGCGAGGAACGACGGTGGAACGTGTACGATCCGGTTCGTCACGGTAGCTCCTCCGGTGGGTGGCTGATTCTACCGCGGCACGCGCGGGGCGCGAAGCCCGGTCGCCGTTCGCCGATACCGCCCGCGGCACCTATTTCAGCACCACCGCTTTCGCGAAGTTCCCCCTTCTGACACGGACGAGCGCATGAACGGTGCGTGCCCCACTTGCGGCGCGGTGTACAGCGTCGAGCCGAAAGACGTCGGCCGGCAGATCAAGTGCAAGAAGTGCCAGACCGCGCTCAAGGTGGACCCGACCGGCCTCGTGATCGACGACGCGCCGCCGGTTCCCGCGGATCGCGCCGGGCCGCGCTTGCCGAACGTCATCGCGCGCTTCGGCGGGTTGCCCACTGCGCTGTTCGGGTTCGGCGTGTTCCTCGTCATCGTGTTCACGGCAATGCCGCTCATCGGCGTCGCCGGCGCGGACCGCGCCGCGGCGCTCGTCGAGCGCCTCGAGTTCGAGAAGGAAGTGAAACTGAAAGCGCTCGTGCCGAAGGGCAAGCGCGAGAGCGACCTGAGCGACGCGGAGAAGGCCAAGTTCAACGACGACAAAAAGAAACTCGAAGAGGACTACGACAAGCGGATCGAAGACGCGAAGAACGATTCGCGGGGCACGAAGATCGCCAACCGGCGCGACGTGTGGTACGAGCGGTACGGCCTGATGTTCGGGTTCGTGTTCGTCGCGTTCGGGTGCATCGCGTACCTGCGCACCGAAACGCCGCTGACGCTGCGCATCGTCGCTGCGGTGGTGCTGAGCGTGATGATGATCGTGATGTTCCTCACCTTCGGCGGCTGCGCGGTCCCGAAGGTGTGAGGGCGCCACTTCGCGCCGCGGGGGCGCGTCCGTAACCTACGCGAATACGTTGCCCCGTTCCCCGCACCCGGAACCGCTATGCCGGACACCGACCTTTCACCCAAGTACAAGCGCGTGCTGCTGAAGCTGAGCGGCGAAGCGCTCGGGTTCGGCGGCGGCAAGCTCGGCATCAACATCGACGAAACGAAGCACATCGCGGAGCAGCTCGCGCGCGTCGCGAGCCGCGGCGTGCAGCTCGCGGTCGTCATCGGCGGCGGGAACCTGTTGCGCGGCGCGCAGTTCTCCGCCGGCGAACAGACCATCAAGCCCGCGACCGCGGACTACATGGGCATGCTCGCCACCGTGATGAACGGGCTGGCGCTCCAAGACACGCTCGAAGCGATGGGCGTCGAGACGCGGCTTCAGAGCGCGGTCCGAATGGAGACCGTGGCCGAGCCGTACATCCGGCGGCGCGCGGAGCGGCACTTGGAGAAGGGCCGCATCGTGATCCTCGCGGGTGGCACCGGGAACCCGTTCGTCACCACCGATACCGCCGCTGCCCTGCGGGGCACCGAATTGCAAGCCGACGTACTGCTGAAGGCGACGAAGGTGGACGGCGTGTACAACGCGGACCCGGCGAAGAACGAGTACGCCGAGAAGTTCGACCGCCTCACGTTCGATCAGGTGATTCAGAAGCAGCTCGGCGTAATGGACATCGGCGCGTTCGAGATGTGCCGGCTGGCGAAGCTCGCGATTCTGGTGTTCAACTACAAGCAGGACGGGGCCATCGAGCGCGCGATCGCGGGCCACACCATCGGCACCATCGTCACGGGGTGACAGCGCGATTTGCCTTTGCCCTCTCCCCTTGCGGGAGAGGGTGCCCGCGCTTCGCGGGCGGGTGAGGGGTGAGCTGGGCGCGCGTTCCAGTTTTTGCGAATCGTGTTGGTTGTTCGCCCCTCACCCGGCCTCGAAGACTCGGCCACCCTCTCCCGCGCTGCGCGGGGAGAGGGCAAGAAGAACGCGGCTTATACCACTTTAGTTGGACTCCCTCATGCGCCTTCTCTTCGCGCTCGTCGCACTCGTCCCGGTCGCCGCCGACTGGCCGCAACTGCACGGCCAGGCCCGCGACGGGCACAGCGCCGAAACCAAGCTAAACTGGAACTGGCCCAAACCCGGGCCGAAGGTGCTCTGGGAGCGCGACGCGGGCCGCGGCTGGGCCGGGGCGGTCGTGGTCGGCGATACGCTCCTCTTCTTCCACCGCACCGGCGACGACGAGGTGCTCGCGGCGCTCGACCCGGCCACCGGGAAAGAGAAGTGGAAGTACACCTACCCCACCAAGTACCGCGACGACTTCAATTTCGACAACGGCCCGCGAGCCACGCCCACCGTCAGCGGCGGCACCGTGTACACGCTCGGTGCGAACGGCGACTTGAGCGCCGTGGAACTCGCTACCGGGAAGAAGGTGTGGCACCGCAACCTGCTCGCCGATTACAAGGCGAGCAAGGGCTTCTTCGGTGTCGCGTGTTCGCCGCTGGTACTCGGCGACAAGGTGTTCGTGAACGTCGGGGCGAAGGGCGCGGGCGTCGTGGCCTTCGAGACCGCGACCGGCAAAGAGGTGTGGAAGGCGACCGACGACGGCGCGAGCTATTCGTCGCCGACGGTCGCCGAGATCGACGGCAAACCGGCCGCGGTGTTCCTCACGCGCCGCGGGCTGCGCGTCCTCGACCCGGCGACCGGGAAGTCGCTGTACGACACCGAATTCAAACCGCGCATGGAAGCGAGCGTGCAGGGCGCGACCCCGCTCGTGCGCGGCGGCGAAATCTTCCTCACCGCGTCGTACAACACCGGCGCGCTGCTCACGAAAGCGGCGAAGGGCGAACTCACCGAAGTGTGGGCGAACGACAAATCCCTGTCGAGCCAGTACAACTCGGCGGTGCTCGTCGGCGATTTCCTGTACGGCACGCACGGCCGCTCCGACACCGGCGTCGCGCAGTTGCGGTGCGTGGAGTGGAAGACCGGCACCGTGAAGTGGAGTGAACCGAACTTCGGCGTCGCGAGTGTCATTGCCGTAGACGGCGGAGCGCTGGCGCTCACCGAGGGCGGCGATTTGGTGCGCTTCGAGACGACCGCCCAGAAGTACATCGAGAAAGCTCGCGCGACGATCCTCACGAAGCCGACGCGGGCGGCCCCGGCGCTGGCGAACGGCCTGCTGTTCGCGCGCGACGAGAAGAAGTTGGTGTGCGTGAGTCTGAAATAGTTCGTGACAGCGGGTCACACTACCAATTCGGCGAACCGGCGCTTCGCACGCGCTAGCACACGCTTACTGATGCCCGGCGCGCCGTTCAGCACTACCCGCGACAGCGCCGCCAGCGCCGCGGAGTCCACCAGCGCGAGCAACCCGCGATCCGAAAGCGTGTGCCCTGAGAAACTGAGCACTTTCAGCGCACCGAGGTTCGGGCTTGCCGCGAGCGATTCCGCGCCTGCGTCCGGGCAACCGCCCCAAACGTGCAAGGTTTCGAGCTGCGACAGGCGCGCGCACGTCGCGATCTCGAGCGCCACCCGAGGGCCGAGTTCCCCGTGCAGGAACAGGCGTTTGACTCGCGCCACCAGCGGCGAACCGAGCACGCGGTCCACAGTTCCCCCGGTCACGCCACTCACGTCGAGCGTGGTAACGGGCGTCGCGGAGAACACATCACCGGCGCTTTCCACGAACACTTTCGTGTTGCGGAACTGCACCCAAGCCATGAACCCGCGGTCCCAACCGACCGGATCGACGTACTTCACACCGCTCGGATGCGCCAGCATCCCAATCCACTTCGGGCGCGCGCTCTCGAACGTGTCGTCGCGCGCGCTCAACTCCGCGTACCGCGGGTGCGAAGTGGACCAGCGCGGAAATTCGATCTGAAAGCGGATGAAATCGGCGCGGAGCCGGTCGCCGTGTTCGTCGAGCCAATCGGCGTACATCAGCCGCGGCGTGTCCTCGCGCGGCCGTTCGCAAATCACCTTCAGCAGCGCGTCGCCGTCGCTCGGCATCGTTCGTCAGTCCACCTTGTACGGGCTGTTCGCGTCGGCCTCGTGGCGGATTTCGTCCACCGGTTCCTGCTTCAGCCACCCCGCGTACAGGCGGTTCGCGGCGTTGAACACCCAACCGTCGCGGTCGCTCACGTTCTTGTACGCGTGAACCACGCCCGCCGGCACGATGAGCGCGAACGCGGCGCTCTCACCGACCTCGCGCACCTCCTTCGCCCCGAACGTCGGCGAATCTTTGCGGGCGTCCCACAGGTACACGCGGAACGTGCCGGGGCCGACGAAACAGAAGTAGTCGGCTTGGTCGGTGTGCTCGTGCGGCCCGCGCACGACGCCCGGCTTCGTCATGGAAACGTAGGCCATTTCGGGCCGGTACTGCGGCGGGATCAGGTCGTTGCGGAACAGCTCGACGAGCCACCCGCGCGAGTCGGTGAAGAACTTCAGCGGCACCCACGCGACGCCCGCGATCGGCCCGCGCTCGACGTACTTCGGTAGGGGAACGTTCATGCCGCGATTGTGCGAAATGCCCACCGCGCGCGTCAACCGCGGTTTGGCGGCGCGGTACCTTTGCCCTCTCCCCTTGCGGGAGAGGGTGCCCGCGCTTCGCGGGCGGGTGAGGGGTAAGCTTCCCAACAGATTCAGCTTCGCTCGAATGGTGTTGGTCGTTCGCCCCTCACCCGGCCTCGAAGACTCGGCCACCCTCTCCCCGCTGGCGCGGGGGCGAGGGTAGAAAACGCCTCGCGTGCCGCGCGTTCACCCCGTGTCTACCACCACCAGTCCCTTGCGGCCGGCGATGGCGAGTGTGAAGCCGTCCGGGGCGTAGGCGATGTCGTTCACCGGGCCGACGCCGAAATCGTACTCGCGGTCCAGTGTGCCGCTCGCCGCGTTCCAGAACCGCACGGCCCGGTCGTCGCCGCTGTGCCCGGTCGCCAGCGTGTCGCCGTCCGGCGCGAACGCGACCGACGTCACCTCTTCCGCCGGCAGCGCGAGTTTCTTCGGGTCGAGCAGCGCGTGCAGGTGCAAGCGGCGGTGTTCGTCCGCCACGGCGACCAGCGCGCGGCGCGCGTTCAGCGCCACCGCGCGCGCGGCGCGCACGTCCGGCACGAACAGCGGCGCGCCGGGTTCCACCGCGCACACCGCGACGCCCCACGGCCCGCCCAGCGCGAGCAGGTCCGCCCCCAGCAGCGCGCCGCCGCGCTCCGTGGCGGTGGTGCCCGGTTCGAACGGCGCGCACCAGTACCCGTGTTCGAAGGCGAACTGCCAGTGGTTCAACACGACGCGGGTGGGCCGCAGGAACGACGTTTCCGCGATCGGCGCGAGGAGCGTGCGGCCGTCCGGGGCGAACGTAAGCCCGCGCACCCAATCGGTCGGCAGCGCCAGACCGCCCGGCGGCGACAGCGGGAGAATTTCGGGCAACAGTTCGCGGGCCGCGCCGAGCGGGTGCAGGCGCACCCCGGACGTGTCCGGGGACACTGCGGCGCGGGCCGCACGCCACGGCGCGGCCCGCGCGCCGACCGGGGCGGGAAGCGCGACCGGCGCGCCGGGTTCCGGCTCCGGGGGCACGAACGCGGTGCGGAACTGCGCGCGCGCGATCTCGCGCGTGTTCAGTGCCGCGTACGCGAGCGTGCGCCCGTTCGGGTGGAACGCGACCGCGGTAATTTGCCCCGGGTCGAACTTCAGCCCGCTCTTGTCCCAGTTGCGGCCGCGCGTCCAACAGTACACGACGTCGGACGCGACCGCGGCGAGCATGTCGCCGTCCGGCGAGAAGGTGAGGCCCGACACGCCGCCGCGCGGCGACCAGAGCGTCTGCACGGTGTCCTCTCCGCGCGAACTAAAACGGGGGCGCGTCGTCGCCGTCGCCGAACAGCGAGGGGCCGCTGATCTGCGGCTTCAGCTTCGGCTTGCGGCGCGGGGCTTCCGGCGGCAGTACCACCTTGCCCTTCGGCGCGTCGCCCGCGCCCGACGTTGCTGGGGACGCAACCGCACCCGCGTAGTCCGAGACTGCGGACGCAGGTGAGGACGGAGCGGTCGAGATAGGCAATTCGTGCTGCCGCTCCAAAGATTCTAACACGGCCGCGGCCCGCGCGAGAACCGGTTCCGGCACGCCGGCGAGCCGCGCGACGTGAATGCCGTAGCTGCGCTCGGCGCTGCCGGGCGCGATCTTGTGCAGGAACACGATCTCGTTTTGCAACTCGCGCACGAGCACGTTGTAGTTCCGCAACCGCGGAAGCGTGTCCGCGAGTTGCGCGAGTTCGTGGTAGTGCGTGGCGAACAGCGCGCGACACCCGATCGCGGTGTGCAGGTGCTCGGTCATCGCCCACGCGAGTGAGACGCCGTCGTAGGTCGCGGTGCCGCGGCCGATCTCGTCGAGGATCACCAAACTGCGCGGCGTCGCGTTGTTCAGAATGTTCGCGGCCTCGGTCATTTCCACCATGAAGGTGGATTGCCCGCGGCTGAGTTCGTCGCTCGCGCCGACGCGCGTGAAGATGCGGTCCGTGAGGCCAACGGTCGCGGCCTTCGCGGGCACGAAACTGCCGACGTGCGCCATCAGCGTGACGAGCGCGACTTGCCGCAGGAACGTGCTCTTCCCGGCCATGTTCGGCCCGGTGACGAGCCAGAACGTGCCGTGCTCGCCGCCGAAGTGCGCGTCGTTCGGCACGAACGTGCCCGGCGGCAGAATCTGATCGAGCACCGGGTGGCGACCGTCGCGGATGTCGAGGATCGGTTCGTCGCTGAGCAGCGGCCGAACGTAGTTGCGCGCCGCCGCGAGGTCTGCCAGCGCCGCGAGTAAGTCGAGCGCCGCGAGCACGTCCGCGGTGTTCAGTAACCGCGGCGTCTGCGCGGCCACTTGATCGCGCAGCGCGAGGAACAGTTGCAGTTCGAGCGCCTTCGATTTGTCTTCGGCGGAAAGCACCTTCTCCTCGTACTCGCGGAGCGCGGGCGTGTAGTACCGCTTCGCGTTCTTGAGCGTTTTCTGGTGCTTGTACTCCGGGGGCGTCCGCGTCTCGTTCGCGTTCGTGATTTCCAGATAGTAGCCGTCGATGTCGTTGAAGCCGACCTTCAGGCTCGCGATCCCAGTGCGCGTGATTTCTTGTGCCTGATAGCGCGCGATCCACGTTTTGCCGTCGGCCGCGAGGCCGCGCAGTTCGTCGAGTTCGGGGCTGAACCCGGCCTTGATGACGCTGCCCTCTTTCGCCAAGTGCGGCGGGTCGTCCACAATCGCTTTGTCGAGCGATTCGCGCACGTCCGGGCACAGTTCGAGCCGCTTCTCCAAGTCTTGGAGCAACTTCGAGCGCCGCCCGGCGAGTTTGGCTTTCACCGCCGGGAGTTTGCGCAGCGTGCGCGCGATCGCCGCGAGGTCGCGCGGCCCGGCCTTCGCGGTGGAAACGCGCGTCGTGAGGCGCTGAATGTCGGCGCAGTCGTCGAGGTGTTCGCGCAGCGCGCCGCGAAGCGCGTGATCCTTCAGCAACTCTTCCACCGCGTCGAGGCGGGCTTCAATCGCGCCGCGATCCGTGAGGGGCGCGAGAATGCTGTCGTGCAGCAGGCGCGCGCCCATCGGCGTGACTGTGCGGTCGAGCACCGAGAGGAGCGAACCTTCGCGCTGGTTGTCGCGCAGCGTTCGCGTAAGTTCGAGACTGCGACGCGTCACTTCGTCGAGCGTGAGGAGCGCGTCCGGTTTGTGCGGGCGCAGGCGGCGGATGTGTGCGAGGCTCGCTTTCAGCGTTTCTTGCAGGTAAATGACGATCGCGCCGGCTGCGACCAAGCACGGTTGCTCGTCGGCGAACCCGAACCCGGTGAGCGTGCCGACCGCGAAGTGCGACTTGAGCGCCGCTAGCGCGGTGTTGGGGTCGAAGGTCCAATCCGGGCGCGCCACGCGACTGCGCGGCAAGTGCGGGCCGGCGGCGTTCGCCACCACCTCCGCGAGCGAATCCGAATACAGGCACTCCGCGGCGCTCAACCGCGACAGCTCGTCGGCGAGGCGCGGCGCGGGCACGTCGGTGGCGGCGAACGCCCCGGTGCTCGGATCGACCCACGCGAGGCCGAACGTGCCGGGCTTCAGGCACGACACCGCCACGAGGTTGTTCGGCGCGCGCGCGTCTAACAGCCCGTCGTCGATGACGGTGCCGGGCGTGACGATGCGGTTCACTTCGCGGTGAATGATCTTCTTCTTCGGGTCCGGTTCCTCCATCTGCTCGCACACCGCGACGCGGTGCCCGGCGCGCAGCAGCATGGCGAGATAGTGTTCGAGTTTGTGGACCGGCACGCCGGCCATCGGGATGGAGCCGTCGCGCTTGGTGAGGGTAATGCCGAGCACCTTCGCGCTGAGTTCCGCGTCGTCTTCGAACAGTTCGTAGAAGTCGCCGTTGCGGAACAGCACGAGCATACCGGGGTGAGCGGCTTTGGCGTCGTGGAACTGCTGCATCATGCGGGACATGCGTGCGCCCTGCGGCCAACTGCGGGAACCAACAGAAGTGTATCGGCGCGCGCGGCGGAGCGGAATGAAGGAAGGTGCGCGGGTTGGGGTATAATGGCGGAATGCCCAAGCCCTACGACGCGACACTGAACGCGCTACTTTCGGTGCGCCCGGAAGATTGGGCCGCGCACTTCGGGCGAATCGCGGGCATTCCGCCGGGGGGGGCCGGCCGAAACGCTCGACACCGACCTCGCCACCACGGTACAGTCCGACCGCGTGTTTCGTATCGCCGGCGCGTCGCCCGCGCTGTTACACTTGGAACTGGAATCCGGCACGAAACTCGGCACGCCGCGCGAGCTGCTACGGTACAACACGCTGCTCGATGCGCAGTACGATCTGCCGGTCGAAACGGTGCTCGTACTGTTGCGCCCGAAAGCGGACACGAGCGACCGTACCGGGGTGTACGAGCGCGTCGGGCCGAGCGGCGCGGCGGTGTGTCGGTTCCGCTACCGCGTGGTGCGCGTGTGGGAACTGAGTGTGGCGCAGTGGCTCGCGTGCGGCCCCGGTCTCGCACCGCTCGCGCTGCTGACCGAAGAAGCGACGACGGACCTCGAAAGCGCCGTGGTGCGGGTGCGCGACGCGGTGCGCGAAACCGCGCCGAACCCGGACGTGGCGGAAACCGTTTTTGCTTCGTCGTTTTTCCTGTGCGGCCTGCGCCACAACATGGACATCGCCAAGGAAATTTTCCGGAGCCTGCACATGATAATGGAAGACTCTTCGACCTACCAAGGGGTCATCAAAATTGGCGCGCTCGGCACGTTGCGGCGCACGATCATGCGCCAAGGCACCGAGCGATTCGGTGCTCCGCCAGAGGGCGCGGCGGCGCTGCTCGATTCGATTGGCGACCTCGGCCAACTCGAAAACCTCGCTGTTCACGTCGTGAAGGCGACCAGTTGGGACGACCTGTTGCGCGGCGTGTGACGGTTCGCGCAAAGCCGCTCTTGTGAGGCTCGAATGGGCAAGTTCAACGAAGAGAAGTGGCTCCGCATCTTGGAAGACTCGTCCACTTTTCAGGGCGCGGTCCAAAGGGGGCGCATCTTGGAGCGCCGCGAGACGATTCTGTGGTTCGGCACGGATCGCTTCGGGCCACCATCAGAGCAAGTGTCAACGCTCGTGAATCGGATTTCCGACCTCGACCAACTGTGCGCACTCGCGCTCCGCGTGCTGCACGCGACCGGGTGGGACGACCTGTTGCGCGGGGTGTAACAGTTCACTCCTTCCCCAGCACCAGATCGAGCGCCCAGCACCCACGGACGTGCGCCGCGTGCGGGTCGCGCAGGTGGTTCAGCAGGTCGTCGGCGTCGCACCCGGCGTCTTGGAGCGCGTCCGCGAGGATGGGCGCGGCCCCGAATTCGCGCGACTCGTACATCTGCCGCGCGATGGCGAGCGCCGTATCGGTGCGCCACGCGGGATCGAAGCGCACCGCGCAGAACGGGTTCCCGAAGAGGTCGTGAATCAACGCAGAAAGCAGCTTGAGAATCGACTCGCACTCTTCGCCACCAGCGGTTAGTAGCGCCCACTCCGCGTCAGCGTATGCGACGCCCGCAGCGTGTCCCATATCCCAGTGTTCGAGCGTATCGGCTGCGAACTGCACCGCTGAAGGTGGGTACTCATGTGCGAATGCCCCCTGCGCGATCGCGATTTCGGCCGCTTCCCGCACCGAATGCGCATTAGTGCGCGCGCTGCGCAACTCGGCGACTGAATTGAGCCCGTCTGCATATCGTTCGGCAACTTCCACTGATTCGATTAAGCTCGGCTCGGTGAAGAGGTGCGAAATAGTACGGCAGCACGCGCACGCAAAGAGGCGCAACACGCGATCCGTTGCGCGGGCACCGAAGTGCGGTTGCATGAGCGCCCAATCGTCGCACTCCAGCCATTCCGCTTCGGTCATCGGCTCTGCCCTCAGTGCGCGCCGGGGATCGGTTCGGTCGCCACGAGGTTCGCCACCGCCGCGGGCACTTCGGTCGCGGTGCGGATCGCGCTCGAATCGAACAGGTGGTGCATCACCGTGCCCATCAGGTGCGACGGGCCGATCGGGTTGCTCGCGGGCGAACCGTTGTCGCGCGCGGACTTGCCAATCACCTGCCCGCACTTCAGGCTGCCGCCGAACAGCGCGAGCGTGCAGAGGCCGGGCCAGTGGTCGCGGCCGCCGCTCTTGTTGATCTTCGGCGTGCGCCCGAAGTCGCCGGTCAGCACCACGAGCGTTTTCTCCAACAGCCCGCGGTCGTGCAGGTCCGCGAGGAACGCCGAGAGCGCCTTATCCAGCGGGCGGCCGAGCATCTCCATGCCCTTCTCGATGCCGGGGTTGTTGCCGTCCGCGTGCATGTCCCAGCCGGCGCTTTGCACGGTCACGAACCCGACGCCCGCTTCTACCAACCGGCGCGCGAGGAGTAGTTGGTCGCCGAGCGCGCACGGTTCGAACGTCTTCTTCCCGGTCTTGAAGCCGCGCGTGTCGTATTTCTCGCGCATCGCCTTCGGTTCCTTCGACAGGTCGAACGCTTGGCCCGCGCCGCGCGCGAGCAGGTCCGCGGCCTGTTGCTCGAACGCGGTCATCGTGCCGTCTTCGAGGTGCGCTTTGGCGTCGTCGAGGCCGCGGAGCAGCGCCATGCGGTCCGCGAACCGCTCCGGCGGCACCGCGAGTTGCATGTTGCGCAGCGCCGGCCCCTTGCCGTTCGGCACGAACGGGTCGCACGTCGCGCCGAAGGTGCCGCCGCGCGACCCGACCGCGACGCGCTGCATCTCGCGGTTGTACTGCGGGTCTTTGTGCGGGTCCGAAAGGTGCGCGTAGGTGGGCAGCCCGGTTTTGGGGTGGTTCGCACCGCGCACTTTGGCGAACAGCGCGCCGACGCTGTGCCCGTCCTTCGCCTGCCCGTTCGCGTCGGTGCCGCCGGTGAGAACGTGGCTGATCGCCTGTTCGTGGTTGCCGATGGGGTGCTGGAACGAGCGCACGATAACCGCGTGCTTCGCGAGCTTCCCCAACTCCGGGAAGGTGCCGCCGAAGCTGACGCCCGGCAGCGCCGTCTGCACGGCCCCGGTCACGGAGCGCGACTGTTCCGGGCCGTCCATGTTCGGGTTGAACGTCTCGATGTGGCTCGCGCCGCCGCCGAGGAACACGACCACCACCGCCGCGTCTTTCACGTACGCGGGACCGGCGGCCGCGGCGCGCGCTTTCGCTTCGAGCAACCACGGCAGCGACAGCCCGCCGAGCGCGAGCGTACCGGCGCGGAGGAAGTCGCGGCGCGAGTGCCCGGCGCAATCGCGGGTGCCGGAAGGGGTGTGAAGGGTGAGCATGGCAGCGCTCGTGGCGGGACGGAAGTTGGCAGGGGCTTGCAGTGTACCGAATCCCGAACGCCCGTGCGACAGACAACCGGCAAATGGCGCGGCGGCTTGCTCGCCGGCGCGCATCGGGTTACGCTGTGCGCATGAACGCACACCTCACCCGCCGCGCCGCCTTCGCTTCCGCCGCCGGTGCCGGGATCGCGCTGAACTGGCTGCTCGCGCGCGACGCGCGCGCCGAAGAACGCGCGAAGCCGACCGCGAACCCGCTCGCGGCGAAGAAGCCGCACTTCGCGCCGAAGGCCAAGCGCGTCGTGTTCCTGTTCATGGTCGGCGGGCCGAGCCAGATGGACCTGTTCGACCCGAAGCCGGCGCTCGCGAAGTGGGCCGGCAAGCCGCTGCCCGAATCCACCGGGCGGCCGAAGAGCCAGTTCACCACCGGCAAAGAAGTGATCCTCGCTAGCACGCGGAAGTTCGCGAAGCACGGGCAGAGCGGCACCGAACTGTCGGACCTGATCCCGAACATCGCGACGTGTGCCGACGACATCTGCTTCTTGCGGTCGTGTTGGTGCAGCAACACCGTTCACGCGCCCGCGATGTACGAACTGCACAGCGGCCGAACACAGATGGGTTGGCCGAACCTCGGCAGTTGGGTGACGTACGGCCTCGGCAGCGAGAGCGAGAACCTGCCCGCGTACTGCGTGATGCCGCAACCGGAGGGTGTGCCCGAAGGCGGCGCGCCGTGTTGGTCCAGCGCGTTCCTGCCGCCGGTGTATCAGGGCACGCTGTTCCGCCCCGGGCCGAACCCGATCATCAACCTGAAGCCGCCCGCGGGCGTGAGCGCCGAAGAGAACAAGCGCCAGTTCGATCTCGTCCAGAAGTTGAACGCGATGCAGGCCGGCGGCGACGCGGAGCTGGAGGCGCGCACCGCGAGCTACGAGTTGGCGTTCAAGATGCAGAAGCACGCCCCGGAAGCCGTCGATCTGAGCAAAGAGACCGAAGCGACGAAGAAAGAGTACGGCCTCGACGACAAGCGCACCTCAGACTTCGGCACGCGGTTGCTGCTCACGCGCCGGCTGCTGGAACGCGGGGTGCGGTTCGTGAGCGTGTACAGCGGCGGCGGCCCGCTCGTGACACAGTGGGACGCGCACGACGACGTGAACGCGAACCACGAGAAGATGTGCGGGCACGTCGATAAGCCGATCGCGGCGCTGCTCAAGGACTTGAAGCGCCGCGGAATGCTGAAAGACACGCTGGTGATCTGGTGCAGCGAGTTCGGGCGCACGCCGAACAGCCAAGGCGGCAAAGGCCGCGACCACAACCCGCTGGGCTACACGATGTGGCTCGCCGGCGGCGGCGCAAAGGGCGGCACCGTGGTGGGCGAAACGGACGAGTTCGGGCTGAACGCGGTGAAGGACGCGATCGGCGTGAACGACTTCCACGCGACGATTCTGCACCTACTCGGGCTGAAGCACGAGAAACTGACCTACCGGCACAGCGGGCGCGACGAGCGCCTCACCGACGTCGGTGGTATTGTGGTGCCCGAGGCGCTAGAATAAACCAACTCAAGGAGCCGAGATATGGTCGAGTTGAACCGTGCCAAGCGAATCATTGCTGCACTGAACAAAAAGGGCGCAACGAAGCCGTGCCCGCGGTGTGGGCACTTGCACTTCAGCGTGCTAACGGAGACGTTCATCCCGGTCATCGAATCAACAGCTTACGGCCCGTGGGAATCGGTCGCACCGATTGTCATCATCACCTGTGGCAACTGCGGTTTCATCACGCAGCACGCCCTCGGTGCGCTCGAACTCGAACCCGATGAGGCGGAGGTCGCCAGTGCCGGATGAGAAAGCGGACATCGAGCCGAAAGCCGACCCGAAGGTCTTGCTCCAATCTCGGAAAATGGAACTCGACGCCGAAGGGCGTCGGCAAGAACGCGAAGAAGAAACGAAGCGCCTCTCGCTTGAGGCCGGGTGGCTCGGGCGCTTCATTGGGTCATCCAAAAACGCGCCCAACAACATTGCCTTTCTCGTTGTCGTGCTGCTCATCGTGTCGGGCATCGTCGTCAACTTCGTTTACCCGAATGACCGCGTCGAATACTGGAAGCTGATCCTGCCTGTACTCACGCTCACCCTCGGCTACCTGTTTGGCAAGAACAGCAAAGATTGACCTCGCGCCTCACCGGTTGAAGACGAACTCCTTGCTGTTCAGCAGCGCCCAGAAGGCATCGCGGAAGAACTCTTCGCGCGGGGTGTCTTTCAGCAACTCAGCAATCTTCGCGCGCTCCGCGTCGGTCGGGCCGCGGGCCAGCGTTCGGCGGAACAGCGCATCGGTCAGTTTCGCGTCGTCCTTCTCGGCCTTCAGTTGCTGCGCCAGCCAACCGCTGCCGGCGGTCACTTTGTTCGTCACGGTGTCGCCGGAGATCAGGTGCAGCACGCTCGGCAGGCTCACGTCGCCGGTGCGTTCGCACGCGCACGCGGTCACGCGCTCGCTGCGGCCGAAGGTGCGCAGGAAGTACGACACCGTGCCCGGGTCCGGCACTTGCACGGCCCGCACGCCGACCGGGTAGCCGTCGAACCGCTCCGGCACGCCGGTGGCGTCGCAGATCGCGTCGAGCAGCACTTCGGCCGGCAGGCGGCGCGCGTAGTAGTGCGAGTAGAACTTCGCGTCGGTCGCGTTGCCCGGGCGCGTCGCGCTCGAAAGCTGGTACGCGCGCGAGTTCAGAATCACGCGCATCAGGTCGCGCAGGTCGTACTTGCTCTTCGTGAAGTGCGACACGAGCGCCTTCCACAACTCCGGGTTCGTGGGCGGGTTCGTCGCGCGCAGGTCGTCCACCGGTTCCACCAAGCCGACGTTCATGTAATGCGCCCACACGCGGTTCACCATTGCGCCCGCGAAGTACTCGTTGCTCGGGTCGGTGATCCACTTGGCGAGGGCCGCGCGCGGGTCGTCGCCGGGGTTCACGGCGCTCGCGGTGCGGTCCAGCGGTTGCGGCTTCATGAACATCCCGGTGCGCGGCTGACTCACGCCCACCGGGTTCTTGTTCTGGTTCGCGTCCGGGTGACTGACGCGCAGCACGGTCGGCCCCGCCTTCGCTTCTTTGCGGTCCAGTTTCACGCGGCTGAAGAACGCGGCGAAGTGGTAGAAGTCGTCCTGCGTGTAGCGCTCCAGCGGGTGGTTGTGGCACCGCGCGCAGCCGATGCGCGTGCCGAGCAGCGCCTGCGCGACCGATTCCGGCGCTTCGGAACTCTCGCCGTGCCGGTGCTCGCCGACCGTGACGATGTAGTAGCCCACCGCGGGGTTCGCGGTGTTGTCGCCGGTCGCCGTAATCACGTCGCGCGCGAGGGCGTCCCACGGCCGGTTGGCTTCCACCTGCTTGCGCAGCCAGTCGTGGAACTGCCGCACGCCCTTCACCCCGCGAACGTCGTGGTCCCGCTCCTTGCGGTTTTGGAATAGGTCGCCGAGTTTCAGCGCCCAATAGTCGTTGAACTCGGAGCGCTGAAGCAGCGCGTCGACGAGTTTCGCGCGCTTCTTCGCGTCCGTATCAGTGACGAACTTCGGCACTTCTTCCGCGGTCGGCAGGATGCCGCAGGCGTCGACGAACGCGCGGCGCACGAACTCTTCGTCCGTGCAGAGGTCGCTCGGTTCGATGCGCAGTTCTTTCAACTTGGCGAATAGTGGCGCGTCGATGAAAGTGTTACCGCCCTCGAACCGCTTCGGGTCCACGGCGCGGTCGAACGGCACGCTAAACACCGCGACCGCGACCTCGGTGAGGTACATCGCGCGCACCGCGCTCGCACCGTTGCGCACGGCCTTCGCCTTGCCGCCGGGCGTCACGGTCAGAAACGCCGTGTCGTTCGACTCGAACTTGGTGAGCCTAGTGACGTCGCGCGTGGTGCCGTCGGCGAACGTCGCGGTGGCGACGAGTTGCACTTCCTCGCCCGGTTTCAGCACGCGCGCCGCGGGGGAAAGCTCCAACTTGCTGATCTTCGATTCGCCCTTCACCGGGCCGGGCGCGCCGGCTTTCACCCAATCGAGCAGCAACTTGTATTCGCGCGACTGCACGCCGAAGAGCCGCCCGCCTTCGTGCGGCACCTGCCCGGTGGCCTTCACGAGTAACAGGCTGTCTTCGGGTCGCGTACGGTCGATGCGGCGCGCCTCGAACTCGCGCGTGATCCACTTGTGGTCTTGTTCCGGGGCGAACCCGCGGAGCGACAGGCGGAACCCGTTCTGGCCCGCGCCCTTCCCGTGACACGCGCCCTGATTGCACCCGGCTTTCGTGAGCAGCGGGACCACGTCCGTGTCGAACGACGGTTCCGCCGCGCTCGCGGGCGCGGCGAAAGCGGAAAGCGCGACCGCGTACAGGAATCGGGGCATCGCGTGACCTCGGAAGTGCGCACCGGCAGTTCAGATAGCTTACACCGCCGCCGCCGCGCGCGAAGCGCGAAAACGCCCCGCCCTTCGCGCGTTCCACATATTTGCGCGAGTTTTCAGCGCCGTGCCCGCCGGCGGCGAATTACAGTGAAGACAGCACCCGTTCCCACAGGTAACCGCTCATGTCTCCCGACGGTGCCGAGTTACTCGCGAAACTGATGGCCTTCGACATCGACGGCGCAGACGTGCCGCAACCGTTCGCGGTGCGGCTCGCGCGCGAAAACGGCTGGTCGGTCGCGTTCGCGCGGCGCGCGGTAGTCGAGTACAAGCGGTTCGTGTTTCTCGCCGTTACCGGCAGCGCGCCGGTGTGCCCGTCCGAAGCGGTCGATGCCGTTTGGCACTTGCACCTCACCTACACGCGCTCTTATTGGCACCGGTTCTGCGGCGAACTGATCGGCAAACCGCTGCACCACGACCCCACCAAAGGCGGCGCGAGCGAAGGCGCGAAGCACGGCGCGATGTACGAGGCGACGCTCGCGCGCTACCGCGACACGTTCGGCGAAGCGCCCCCGGCGGACGTGTGGCCGCCCGCCGAACAGCGGTTCGGCGACGACACCCGCCACCGCACCGTGAACACGGCCCGCAACTGGGTGATCCCCAAAGCGCCGGTGAAGCGCGTCGCGGGCCTGACGGCCGCGGCGGTGCTGGTCGCGGCGGTCGCGCCGGGGTGCAAGGGCGACGTCGATCCGTTCGCCCTGAACAACAGCAACTTCCTGTTGGTGGTGTTCGTGTGCCTCGTGTGCGCGACCATCGGGGGGCGCGTCTTGCGGCGCGCGAACCGGTCGCCGGGCGAGCAACCGGGCGACGACGCGCTCCAACTAAACTGGGAACAAACGGCGTTCCTCGCGGGCGGCGCGGACCGCCTCGCCACCGCCGCGCTGGCGCGGCTCGCGGGCCGCGGACTGGCGCAAGTGAGCGACAGCGGCACGTCGCTGATCGCCGTCGGGCCGGAACCCGCGGACCTCAGCGCCGTCGAGCGGGCCGCGTTCCAAGCGCTGCCGGTAAGTAACACCGCCGGTGGGCTGAAACCGGTGCGCGACGCGGTCGCCGCCGCGTACTCCGACGAGGCCGCGCGCCTCGAAGCCGACGGCTTCACACTCAGTACGGTGCGGCAAGTCGGCATCGGGTGCGGTTCCCTCATCCCGCTGTTGCTCGTCGTTCTGCTGCTGTCGGTGCCGCGCGTGGTGAGCGGCGTCGCGAACGGGCACCCGGTCGGGTTCCTCGTCGCGCTGTCGCTCGGCGGGTTACTTCTCGGCACGATCGTAATCGCGGCCGGCGTTCCGCTACGACTGACGAACCGCGGCATGGGACTTCTCGCGAAGCAAAAGGAGCGGCACGCCGCGCTGCGCACCGGGTTCGCGGACGCGACCGACGCGGGCATGGCGGTCGCGCTGTTCGGCACCGCGGCGCTCGCGGGCACGGCGCTCGTAGCGCTTCAGACGTGGTACCCGCGACAGACCTCCGAAGCGAGCAGCGGCGGGTGCGCGGCCTACTACGGCTCCGGTTGCGGAACGTCCGACGGCGGCGGGGGCGGTGACGGCGGCAGCGGGTGCGGTGGCGGGTGCGGCGGCGGCGGCGACTGACGCGCGAACGTCGAACGCGCTTCGCGGGTCTACGTTATTGGTAGAACCCGCACAACCGAGCGCGCCGCATGCACGTTCCGCACCTTCACGACTGGCCGCGCGACGAAGCCGCGGCGGTCGCCCTTCAAACCGAACTCGCGGGCCGCGCGGACACGTCCGCGCGGCTCGACCGCTTCGAGTTCGTCGCCGGCTGCGACATCGCCTATCACCTCACCGAACCGCGCTTGTTCGCTGCCGTGTGCGTGTTGCGCGCCGACACGCTCGATGTCGTCGAAGAGGCGGTGGTAGAGTGTGAAACGAACTTTCCGTACGTTCCGGGCCTGCTGTCGTTCCGCGAAATTCCCGCCCTGCTTGCCGCGTTTGCGCAAGTTCGCCAAACCCCGGATGTGATAATGCTTGACGGTCAAGGCATCGCACACCCGCGGCGGTTCGGCCTCGCGTGCCACTTGGGGCTGTGGCTCGCGCGCCCGTGCCTCGGCTGCGCGAAGAGTTGGCTGATCGGCGAGTACGACGAACCCGGCCCGCTCGCGGGCGACGCGACGCCGCTCACGATCAACGGCGACGAGGTGGGAGCCGCGGTGCGCTCCGCGGCCGGGGCGAAACCGGTGTTCGTTTCGCCGGGACACTTGCTCGACGTGGGATCGGCAACGAACGTGGTCCGCGCGACACTCAGCGGCTACCGTCACCCGGCACCGACGCGCGCGGCGCACATGGCCGCCAACCGGTTGCGGACGAGTGCTTAGGTGTTGGTGTTTCGTGTCAGCGCGGCGCGTCGTGTGGCGCGGGCGAAACTGGCAACCGAAGACCGGACACGAACCTTGAGGGGATTCCGACCCGGCACAACAGGTTTGCGCGAACGGTCGCCGGTGCGCGCGGCGCGCCGCGCATCATTCGCGCAACGGGCGCGCCGAACGCCGAACCGCGAAATACCTTGCGGGCGGCGCGCCGAATTGTTTCGAGGAACGCGCGCAACGCGACGATACACTTGCGTAGAATGGGCCGCGGTTCACTGAACGCGTGAACCGTGCCCGCGGCGGCGGAACCCGCCCGGACGACAGAAGTGGTGCCACCCGGCGCGCGGTCACGGCAGACGGCGCGCCGCACGTGGCAACGGGACAGGGTGACGCTGCCGCGGTTCGCGGCGGACGGGAGACGAGACCCCAATGAGCGAGACCACACACCGCAACTGGCAGTGCTGGCGCATCGCACCCGCGAAGGGCGCGAAACGGGTGCCGGGGGCCAAAGCCGCGCGCCCGTTCGAGCGGATGGCGGCCCGAGTCGCCATGCCGCCAACGGCGGACGCAGACGCGCCCGCCGCAGACGCGCCCGCGGCGGACGGCATCCGCCACGAACTGGTGGCGCGCGTGCGGGCCGAAATCGCCGCCGGCACCTACGACACCGAAGAGAAGTGGGCGCTGGCCGAAGAGGCGCTGTTGCGGCGCATCGAGGGCCGGGCGTAGCAGGCCGCGCCAGCGTGGTTTCGGCCCGGCGCGCCCTTCACGGCGCGCCGGGCCGAAACCGTTTTCGGGCCGCTATAATGCGCCCGTGCCACATCTCGTTGGAGGCGCTGCCGTGCCCCTTCCCGCCGTCGCGGTGTCGCAGACGCCCGAAGACAAGTTCCGCGAGTTCCTCGCCAGCCGCCCGAAGCCGCAGCGGTTCACCGAGCAGCAGCGCGAGTTGGTGCAGCACGTCTTCGAGCGGCACTCGCACTTCGACGCCGAGCAACTGATCGAGAACCTGAAGGCCGCGAAGAAGCGCGTGAGCCGCGCGACCGTGTACCGCACGCTCGCGAAGTTGGTGGAAGCCGGGTTGCTGCGGCGCATCGAACTCGGCAGCCGCACCGTGTACGATCACGACTACGGCTACCCGGCACACGACCACTTGGTGTGTGCGGACTGCAACTCCATGACCGAGTTCCAGAGCGCCGAGTTGGAAGCCCTTCTGGAGAAGGTGGCGGGCGCGTACAACTTCCGTGCGACCGGGCACACGCTGGTGGTGAGCGGGCTGTGCGCGGCGTGCGCCGCCGAGCGCGCCCCGAAGCGCCGTATGGTGATGTGACGTGCCGAACCCGTGGGACAAGCAACCGACAGCGAAAGCCGGGCCGCCGGTGGCCGGGCCGCTGCCGTGCCCGGTGTGCGGTCAGCCGACCGAGCATCTGAAGCAGTACGAATTCGTGCGGTGGATGGCGTTCTATCTGGTCGGGGCCGCGTACCAGACCGCGCACTACCGGGCCTGCCCCGGGTGCATGCGGAAGCTGATCGCCGCTCGCGCCGCGTGGAACGTCGTGCCGGCGAACCTGCTGTGGGTGGTGCTCGTGTTCCCGTGGGCGCTGGCCCTGTTCGTCGCGACGTATCGCAAGGGCCACTCGCCGGCGGTGCTCCGCGCGCTGTCCGAGCCGGTTGCGGCGTACCAAACCCGGCGGGTCGACAATTCCAACGACGTCAACTGGGGCCGGGTGCTGGCGATTTGCGGCCTCCTGTTCTGCTGGGCACCGGTGGTCGGCCTCCCACTCGCCGGCCTTGCGTTCTGGGTGAACTTCCGGGCCACCAATTGGACCCGGCGCGCGTCCGCGGTGGCTCTGGCCGTTAGTTCGGTCGTTCACCTACTTCTGGTGCTATTGTCTGTTGGGGCCGCGGTGTTCCGCTGACCGGCAGCCGCAACCGGTTCCGGGCGAGTGACCGCGGGGCGCGCGCGTGGTAGCATAGCCTCACCCCGCGACCCGCAGGCGCACCCATGCCCGAATCCAGTTCCGACGACCAAACGCTCCTCCGCGGCACCACCGGCGCGAGCGCCGCGGTGCCGATGTTCGGCCCGCCCAAGCACGCCGGCGAACTGGGCACCTTCGGCCGCTACCGCGTGCTCCAGAAGCTCGGACAGGGCGGCATGGGCGCGGTCTACCTCGGTTACGACGAGGCGCTCGACCGCAAGGTCGCGCTCAAAGTCATGCTCCAACGGGCCGCGGCGGATTCCGCCGCCCGCGCGCGGTTCCTGCGCGAGGCCCGCTCCGCCGCGAAAGTGAAGAGCGATCACGTCGTCACCATCTTCGACGTGGGCGAACTGAACGACGTGCCGTTCATCGCGATGGAGTACCTGCTCGGCGCGCCGCTCGACGCGTACCTGAAAGAAAAGGGCGAACTGCCCGTGGGCCAAGCGGTGCGGGTCGCCCGCGAGACGGCGCTGGGCCTCGCGGCGGCGCACGAGCTGGGCTACGTGCACCGCGACATCAAGCCCGGCAACCTGTGGCTCGAAGCGCCCAAAGGGCGCGTGAAACTGCTCGACTTCGGCCTCGCGCGCGCCGCCACCGACGACACCAACCTGACCGGCAGCGGCGCGGTGATGGGCACGCCCGCGTACATGAGCCCCGAACAGGCGCGCGCGAAACCCGTGGACGGGCGCTCGGACCTGTTCAGCGTCGGCGTGCTGCTGTACCGGTTGCTCACCGGGAAACTGCCGTTCGACGGCGACACCACCATCGCGCTGCTCACGGCGCTCGCGGTCGATACGCCGGACGCGCCGCGCGCGCTGAACCCGGCGGTGCCGCCGGAACTCGACGCGCTGGTGATGAAATTGCTGTGCAAAGACCCGGCCGGGCGCTACCAAACCGCGGGGGAACTGGCCGCGGCGCTGCTCGCCATCGAACAAGGGCGCGCCGCGGTGTCGCAGCCGCAGGCGGTCGCGGTGTCGATGCCCGTAATGGTAGTGGCCGCGCAAACGCAAAACGTGTGGGAGGGCATCGACGATTCCGCGTCGTACGCGGTGCCACTCGCCACCCCTTCGGAAGTCGACGGCACCGAACTGGTGAGTGGCCCGCGCGAGTCGGTGGCCCGCGCGTCGAACCGCCCGCTACTGTTCGCGCTGGGCGGCTTGGCGCTGGCGGTGGTGGTGCTCGTGGGCGCGGTGCTCGCGCTGAACGGCAAGAAGCCGCCCGCGGACGTCGAGAACAAACAGCCGAACCCGCCGCCGAAGCCGCCGGTGTCGCCGAACGCGCCGCCGGAGCGCAGGGCCGCGGAGTGGGCGCTGAACGCGGGCGGCACCGTGACCGTGTCGGTAAAGGGCGACGCGCGCGCGCGGTGACGAAGACCGACGCGCTGCCAAAAGAGACGTTCGCCCTTGAGGGCGTGAACCTGTCGGGTGTGAAGACCTTCGCAGACGCCGATCTCGCGGTGCTGTTCGACTGCAAGAACCTGCGCGCCGTCGATCTGAGCGGTACGAGCGTGACCGACGCGGGCGTCGCCCACCTGCGGAACTGCACCGAACTGGTCACGGTGAACCTCGCCGACACGCGCGTGGGGAACGCGAGCGTCGGGCACTTGGCGAACTGCACCAAGATCGAGCTGCTACAGGCGACGCGCACGAAGGTGAACCGGTTCGCGGCGCGCGCGTTCGCGGACGCGCACCCGCACGCGCGCGTGACGTTCGACACCGGTACCATCGAACCCGCGATTTACGGCGACGCGGGCGCAGTCGCCAAGTGGCTGCTCGAAACTAAGAAGCTCGCCGCGCTCACGGTCGAAGTGAAGGGCAAGCGCGAGACCGTAACCCAACTGCCCAACGTACCGTTCAAGGTGATCGGGCTGGACTTCAGCCCGAAGAACAACGGCGGCAAACTCGAAGCGGCCGACGTGCCGAAGCTCGCGGCGTTCGACGAGTTGGAAGAGCTGTACCTCGTCAACTCGGGCGCGACCGACGCGGACTTCGCCCCGCTCGCACGACTCAAGAAACTCAAGCGTTTGAGCCTCGAACGAACGAAAGTCACGCCCGCGAGCGCGCCGGTGATTCGCGGGTTCCCCGAACTCGAATACCTCCAAGGCCCGCCGACCGAAGACTGGCTGAACCCGCTCGCCGGCTTAACGAACCTGCGCGCGGTGAAGTGCTCCCGACAGCCGTTCACGGCCGAGATGGCCGGCCAACTCGCGGCCCTGCCGAACCTCACCCAATTGGAACTGACCGAAATCGAATGGTCCGCGCCCGTCGTTCAGAAGGTCGCCGCGCTGAAGCACCTGCGGTGGCTGTCGCTGGGCGACGCGAAGCCCGAAGTGGTGCGGGAACTGATCGCCGCGCTCCCGGGGTGCGAGGTGCGCGCGACGAACGACAAGGGCAAGTGGGAGCGGCTCACCACCGGCGCGGAGCGCCGCGCCGCGGAGCGCGTGTTCGCGCTGGGCGGCACGGTGCGGGTCACCGGGCGGCGCGACCAACTGAGACGCGCCGACGACCTGCCGCAAGCGCGGTTCCGCCTCACGCACATCGACCTGTGGCAGAAGCCGACCCGCGACGCCGACCTCGAGCTGTTCGCCGACTGCCCGGACCTCGTCGATATTCACCTCGGCCTCACCGGTGTCACCGACGCGGGCGTCGCGCACCTGAAGGCGTGCAAGGCGCTCGCGAAGATCGACCTCGCCGCAAACCCCGTGAGCGATCTCACGTTGGACCACCTGCGCGCGCTGCCGAACCTCACGAACCTGTACATCACGAAATCGAACGTCACCGGACCCGGTATTCAGGCGTTCGCGCGCGACAAGCCGCGGTGCCTCATCACGTAGAACGGCGGGGTGATCGCGCCGGCCGACCCGGATCGCGCCGCCGCGGAGTACGCGCGGTCCGTCGGCGGCGTGGTTGCCGTGCGCGGCGCCGACGGCGGGCGGCGCGATCTGCCCGCGGGCGAGGACCTGCCGCGGGACAAGTTCGCGCTGGTGGCCGTTCACTTCGGCGAGGCGGCACGGGCCACCGACGACGGGTTGGTCGCGTTCGTCGGCACCACCCAACTGCTCGAACTCACCATGCACAACGCGCCGGGTATCACCGACGCCGGGCTCGCGCGTTTCGCCGGCAACAAGGCCCTCATTAAGCTGGTGATCTCCGGTACCACGGCCGTCACGGAGGCCGGGTTGCGGCACCTCACGGGCAACACCGGGTTGCTCGAACTGTGGCTGCACGACCGCCCGTTCACCGACGAGTGCCTGAAGCCGTTTCACGGCAACACGAAACTCCAGCAACTGGTACTCGCGCACGCGCAGCCGACGGACGCGGGCGTGGCCCCGTTCGGCGCGTGCCTCGACCTCCGCCACTTGGACCTGAACGGCACGAAGGTGACGGCCGCAGTGCTGCCGCACTTCCACAAGTGCACGAAACTGGGCACGCTGTTCGTGAAGGGCACCGGCATCACGCGGGCGCAACTCGACGAGACCGCGAAGAAGTTGCCGAACTGCCGCATCGAGTACGACGGCGGCGTGATCGAACCGCGCGGGGCGCGGGACGAGCGCCCCGCGGCGCTCGCGGTCCTCGCGGCCGGTGGCGAAGTCGGCGTCGCCGGGCGCGCCGGGCGCGTGCGCGCGGCGGCCGAACTGCCCGACGGCGCGCTCGAGTTGTCGTCGGTGCGCATGGACACGCAACCGGCCAACCGCGACGCCGTGCGCAAAGCGCTTGCCGCGCTCGACGGCTGCACGAAGCTCACGCACCTCGCGCTCTTGGGGTCCGAAGTGGCCGACGCGGACCTCGCCCGGTTCGCCGGTTGCACCGAACTCCAGAACCTCCAACTGACCGACACCGCGGTCACGGACGCGGGCCTCGCGCACCTCAAGAACTGCCGCAACATCAACGTGATGCAGTTGCAGAACGTGCCGCTCACCGACGCCGGGGCGCGCGCCATCGCGGCCGTGCCAAAAGTGGACGTGCTCTCGATCCGCAACTCGAAGATCACCGACGCGGGCCTCGAAGCGCTCGCGGCGCTGCCGCTGAACTACATCGACGTGCGCGGCACGAAAACGACCCCGGCCGGGGTCGCGGCGCTCGCCAAGGCGCGCCCGAAGTGCCGCGTAATGCACGACGGCGGCGACCTCGCGCCCCGCGCCGACCGCGACCGCGAGTTGGCCGAGTTCGTGTTTTCGAAGGGCGGGTCCGTACAGGTGAACGGCGAGTTCAAGAACGTCACCGCGGCGGCCGACCTGCCGAACGGGGCGTTCCGCCTCACCGGGGTGCTGTTCGGCGAGAACGCGACCGCGACCGACGCGGACCTCGCCCGGTTCGCGGACTTCACCGGCCTCGGCACGCTGAGCGCGATCGGGTCCAAGACCGTGACCGACGCGGGCCTCGCGCACTTCAAGCGGAACGCGGACCTCACGCACCTGTACTTCTTCGGCACGTCGATTTCGGACGCGGGCCTCGCGCACTTCAAAGACTGCCCGAAGCTGAACACCGTGGACCTGACGCTGACGAAGGTGACGACGCTCGCGCCGCTGTCCGGGTGCAAGGGGCTGATCCAAGTGCGCGCGCGCGACACCGGCGTGACCGACGACGGGTTGAAGGCGCTCACCGGGACCGACGAACTGCGGCTGATCGAATTGGAGAAGACGAAAGTGACCGCGGCCGGCGCGGCGGAGTTCGCCAAGCGGAACCCGCAATGCAAGGTGGTTTACGACGGCGGCGCGATCGAACCGACGCAGAAATAGCTTTGTCCCCCGTTCCCGAGCGCGCGATGAGCGACCCGACACGCACGCAACAGCCCCCCGCGACCGGTTCGGACGCCGAATCGCGCGCGCCCGACGCCACCCTGCCCCGCGCGCCCGGCGCGCCGGTGCCGGGATCGGCTCTCGGCCCGCCGAAGCACGGCGACGAACTCGGAACCCTCGGCCGCTACCGCGTGCTCCAGCAACTTGGCGCGGGCGGCATGGGCGCGGTGTACCTCGGTTACGACGACAAACTCGCGCGCAAGGTGGCGCTCAAGGTGATGCTCGCGGACGCCGCTGCCGATTCCGCGGCCCGCGAGCGGTTCCTGCGCGAGGCCCGCACCGCCGCACAAGTGAAGAGCGACCACGTCGTCACCATTCACGACGTGGACGAAGCCGGCGGCGTTCCGTTCATCGCAATGGAGTACCTGATCGGCGCGCCGCTGGACGCGTACCTGAAAAAGAAGGGCGAGCTGCCGCTGGGCCAAGCGGTGCGGATCGTGCGCGAGTGCGCGCTGGGGCTGGCCGCGGTCCACGCGCAAGGGCTGATTCACCGCGACATCAAGCCCGGCAACATCTGGCTCGAAGCGCCGCACGGGCGCGCCAAACTGCTCGACTTCGGCCTCGCGCGCGCCGAATCCGACGCGGGCGACATCACCGGCACCGGCGGTGTGGTGGGTACGGTGGCGTACATGAGTCCGCAGCAGGGGCGCGGCGAGAAAGTGGACGCGCGCACGGACCTGTGGAGCCTCGGCGTGGTGCTGTACCGGCTGTGTACCGGCCGCATGCCGTTCGCGGGCGAATCCCAAATGGCGGTACTCACGAGCATCGCCATCGACGCCCCCCTCGCGCCGCGCGCGGTGAACCCGCAAACGCCCCCGGCCCTCGAAGCACTCATTCTGAAGCTGTTGGCAAAAGACCCCGCGGCGCGCTACCAGACCGCGCAAGAAGTGGCCGACGCCCTCGCAGCAGTGGAGCGCGGCGAGGTGCCGGCGGTGGTCGCGGTGCCGGTACCGCAATCGCTGGCGGTAAGCGCGCAGACGCAGAACGTGTGGGAGAGCATCGCCGACGATTCGCACTCGGTCGCGGTGCCGCTGGCCGACGGCGACGCGACCGAAGCGACGCGGGCATCAGCGCCGCGCTACCGGCGCGCCGTGCCGCGCCAGATTCAGATCGGGTGCATGATTACGGTTCCGCTCTGCCTGCTGATCGGTTTGGGAGTCGCGGTAAACCGGGCGAAGAACACCCCGGGCGAAGAAGTGGCAGTGGTGCCGAAGGACGACACCCCGAGACCGCGACCCGCGCCGCCGAACCCGCCGAAAACGAAGGGCAAGGAACCGGACCCGAAGGGTGTTGAGGGACCGACCGTCGGCGAGCGCGTGTACCCGCTGCCGCCGGACCTCATCGCGCCAATGACGCCGCTGAAGCCGGAGAAGGTGTTTTCGCTCGATTGGCTGGACCCCGCGAAGCACGTTCCCGCGGACGAGCGATACGAGTGGCACCCGAAGGAACTGGTGGCGCTGATCGGCAGCCACCGCCAGCGCGCGGACGGTGCGCTCTCGTGGGTGCGCGTGTCGCCGGACGGGGCCTTCGCGTTCGCGGGTGCCAGCGCGTGGTCGCGCAAGTTCGATCTGAAGACGGGGCGCGTGACCGACGGTCCACCGGTCGAGTTCGTGTCCGAAGACTTCCGCCGCGGGGCGCACGGGCACAAGGTGTACGACCTCACCGCGCCCAACGCGCCGCCAGTAGCGTACCTGACCGTCGGCCACGTGCGCGCGTTTCTGACGGACGACCTCGTGCTAGCGGTGAACAACAACCTGTTCGCGGTGCGCAAGCTCGACGGCAAGGGCAACGCGGAGGTGGTCGAATCGTACCCGGACGCGCTCCACTTCGCGCTCTCGCCGGACCGCAAGTACCTCGCACTGGTGTTCAAAGACGGAACGTGCCGCGTGTACGACGTTCAACCGACCGGGGCGAAGGAGAAGCTCGCGCTGCCGGGCACCGTCGCGCTGCGCAACCCGCTGTTCTCGGCCACCGGCGTACTCGCGGCCATCGAAACCGGGAGCAACCTGCGCGCGTGGGACGTGAGCGGTGCGAAGCCCGAACTGCGCGCGAAGTTGCCGTTCTCGAACGCGATTCACCTGACTCAAAGCGGCTCGCACCTCGTCGCCCCGGGGCACGGCGATTTCGAGTTGTACGCGGTTCACGAGAAGGCCGAATCGTGGAACTCCGCCCGCGTGGAGGGCAACGTCTCTGCGGTGGCCTCGACGCGCGACGGGAGCCAGATCGTAACCGCGCACCTGACCGGCGAAGTGCGCGTGTGGGAACGCGTAAAGGGCGTGCTGAAGGAGTCTAAATCAGTGCCCCCGCGCCATCTGGTCGTGAGCCAGTACACGGACCTGTCGCCGGACGGCCGGTTCGCGACCGTCGACAAGCGCTCGCACTCGGTCCTCTTGGATTTCACCGACCTGTCCGAACGCGCCTTGCCGGCACCGGGGGACTTTCAGCGGTTCTCCGCGAACGGTGCGAAACTGTTCACAGGCGGTAAAGACGGGCTGTACGTGCGCGGCGTTTTGGATGTAGTTCCCGGTAACCCGTTCGCGGACCGCTTCAGCCCCTTGTGTGGCTCGCCGGACGGAAAGTGGCTCGCTGCGGCGAGCGCTACCGACCTCGGCATCTGGGACGTTACAGCGACACCCCCGAAAGAACTGTGGAAGGCGGCCGGCATTAGCGCGAGCCGCGCCGACTTCACGCCAGACGGCCAGTACTTGATTACGCGAATTGGGTCGGATGTGCGCGTCTGGGCGATGACCAAAAGCGGTCCACAAATGAGGTACATAACCTCCAATCTGCCGCCGAATTGGGACACGATCCTCTCGCCCGACGGGCGCACGCTCGCGTGGTGCCATCCCGGCCAGTCCGAGAAATTCCGTGTCGAAGACGGCGTGCCTAAACACCAAGGAGTGCTGAAACCGCCAGCGAACACTTACGCGTACTCGCCCAACGGCCGCGCGCTCCTAGCGGCAACGGCCACCGACGTGAAGTTGGTTTCGGCCCTTACCGGCGAGTTGCTGTACCAAGCGGCGACGCGCGGCGTGCCGAACGGCGCGCGGTTCCACCCGGACGGCAAACACCTCTTGGTTACGAACTTCGACGGCACCACATACGTGTTGCGGTTGCCGAAGGAGGTGCTCGCGGCGCTCGACGACCCGGACAACAAGGCGCTCGAATACGTGTTCTCCGTCGGCGGCGCGGTAAGTGTGAATGTCGGCGGCGAAGAGCGGTCGGTGAAGCGCTTCGCCGAGTTGCCCGCCGGGGCGGTTCCGTACCGCGTGTCGCTCGAATACCAGAAAAGCGTTTCCCCAGAAGCGCTCGCGGTGCTTCGCGACTGCCGCCGGTTGGTCGGGTTCAACGCGCACAGCACCGACATCGCCGACGCGGCGCTCGCGCACGTCGCGGTTCACGCCGGGCTGAAGCACCTCGACCTGCACGTGTGCCCGAACGTGACCGACGCGGGCCTCGCGCAGTTCAAGAACTGCAAGCAGATCGAACACTTGAACCTCGCGCGAGCGCGACAAGTGACCGACGCGGGCCTCGCGCACTTCGCCGGCTGCGTGAGCCTGACGTTCCTCGACGTGCGCGAAACGAAGGTGACGCCGGGCAAGATCGCGGAGTTCGCCAAGGCGCTCCCGAACTGCAAAATCGTACACGACGGCGGCGTGATCGAGCCCAAGCCCGTTCCGAAAGCCGGTGCCGACGACCGCGAGACCGCGAAGTACGTCCTCCAAGTGGGCGGGCGCGTCCGGGCGCGCACCGCGACCGAAACCGTGCCCGTATTCAAACTCGAAGAACTGCCCGCCGGGCCGCTCGCGGTCACGTACCTCGAACTCACCAACAAAGACCTGTCGGACGACGGCTGGCAGCGGATCACGGGGCTGCGCGCGCTCAAGGAACTCACCATCAACGGCCCGAGCTTCACCGACGCGCGCGCGACGAAATTCGACTGCCCGGAGGTGGAAGAACTGCGCATCACCGGCACGAAGGTGGGCGACCGCGGGCTGGCCGCGCTCGTCGCGGGGAAGAAGCTGCGCCGGGCGAACGTGGGCATCACGCCGGTCGGCGACGACGGCGCGAAGGCGCTCGCCGCGTGCCCGGACCTCATAGACCTGACGTTGACGAAAACCGCCGTCACCGACGCGGGCCTCGCACACCTCGCGAGCGCGAAGAAGCTCATCTGGCTGCACCTGAACGACACCGCGATCACCGACGCCAGCTTGAAGCACCTCGAAGGGCTACGGGCGCTGCGGCAACTGTCGCTGCGCAACACGCCGGTGACGGAACCGGCGCTGAAGGCGCTCAAGTTGAAGCTGCACCCGGACTGTCAGATCGAGTGGGACAAGGGCACCGTGAAGCCGTAACGCCGCGCCCTCAGATTTCGTAGGTCAGCGGTTCGTTCGTCGGCTTCGCGCCCTTGAGCCGCAGTTTGGGCTTCTCCAGTACCACGGTCGTGTCCGGCGGAACGCTTTCGGTCAGCCACACGTTCGAGCCGATCACGCTGCGCTCGCCCACCACCGTTTGGCCGCCCAAGATCGTCGCGTTCGCGTACACCACCACGCCGTCGCGCAGCGTCGGGTGCCGCTTGTACGAACCGTGCAGCAACCCGCCGTCGCCGTCTTTGGTGAAGCTGAGCGCCCCGAGCGTCACGCCCTGATACAGCTTCACGCCCTCGCCGATCTCGCACGTCTCCCCGATCACGACGCCGGTACCGTGGTCGATGAAGAACCCGGCCCCGATGCGCGCGCCGGGGTGGATGTCGATGCCGGTCTTCGCGTGCGCGAGTTCGGTCATCATCCGCGGGATGAACGGTACGCCCAACGAGTGCAGTTCGTGCGCCACTCGGAACACGGTGATCGCTTCGAGCCCGGGGTAGCAGAAGATGATTTCGTGGTGGCTGCGCGCCGCCGGGTCGCCGCGAAACGCCGCGTCCACGTCGCGCTCGAGCGTGTGCCGCACTTCGGGCAGCCGGCGCAGCAGTTCGAGCGCCTTCGGTTGAGCCATCTGCTCGCAGTCCGCGTGCGGGCTTTCTTCGCACAGCTCGTGCCGCAGCGCGCGGGCGATCTGCGTGGTGAGCTTGTCGTGCAGCGCGTCGATCAGGTTGCCGACGTGGTAGCCGACGTTCCCGATGTGCAGGTTCTGGCGCTTCCCGTACCCGGGGTACAGCACTTCGTGCAAATCGTCCACGATCCCCGCGACCGCGTCGCGGCTGGGCAGCGGTTCGTGCGCGAGGTGGTTGAGCCGGCTGCACTCGGTGTAGGTCTCGATGAGCCGGTCGGTGATCGCGGGGAGTTCTTCCTTCAGACGAACGTCCGTAGCCATCGTGAACCGCTCCGGTGAGTGCTGCCTAACAGATGGTACGGCCCCGAACGGGTTCGCGTCAACGCGACCGGCGACTTTGTCGCGCGTGTCACAAGGCGTGCAACGCAACGGTCGAAGTGCCCGGAACGTGGGCAGTGCGCGTGTGGGTTCGGTGAACGCGTTCGCGGCGCGAAAAATCTTCGGCGGCGCGAAACGCTACGATTTCCAGCAAATCCGCACCTCACCCCGCGGCGAACGCGATTTCCGAGCGCGATTGGCACAGAGGATGCTTTTCTCCATACCAAGCGAACCAAACGCCGGTTAACGCTGATCGAACCGAGGGGAGAGGCGGTTCGGTCGGCACCCGGAACAGGTTCTGCTCATACGACCGCTCGGGCACCAGCAGAGGGGAGAGGCTGCTGGTCGCTCGAGCGGTTGTTTTTATGAATAGTTGGTAGTGGTCAGTGGTCGGTGGTCAGTTAGAGCAGATGCCCCTTCGGGGCACCCGCGAAACACACACGTCAGTTCTTCGCTTCCCGTCCCCCGTCTCCGGTCTCCTCTTTTCTTGCCCCTTGCCCCTCGCCCCTCGCGCCGTCTTCTTCGACTTCCATCTCGTGTTGCAGCTCGCGCACCTCGGAGCGCATCGAGAGGAACACGATGTAGCCCACCAGCGCGATGAGCCATTCCACGATCCGCAGCGAGAGCCGCGCGACGACGCCGCGCGTTTCGGGCCGGTCGGACATCTTGTACAGCGCCGCGAACGCCGCTTCGCCCACGCCCACACCGCCCGGCGACACCGGCACCGCTTGCACGATGAACCCGATGGGCGCGAGCACCGCGTGTTCCACCGCGGTCGCCAAATCCGCGGCCGGGTTCTCCGGCGGGAACAGCCGCGACGAGCAGTGGAACGCCGACACCAGCGCGACGTGCGACACCGCCGACAGCAGCACCGCGATTCCCACCACGCGCAACCGCTGCCGGTACGCGATGCCCGCGTACCACATCTCCGCGAGCGACCCGCCGACTTTGCCGAGCGCTTTCAGCCGCCCGGCGAACCGGTCGATGCGGCTTTGCGGCAGTAGGCCGAGCAGCAGGAACGCGAGCACGCTTCCCCCGGCTATGGCGGCCATCACCTTCACGAGCCACCGCAGACCTGCATTGGATTCGAGTCGCGCGTCGCCCGCGGCCCACGCGACGGAACCCACCACCGCGACGAACAGGATGAGGCCGAACAGTCCGAACGCGCGATCGATGATGACCGACGCCACCGCGCGCGACTTGCGCTCGGGGTGGGCGTGCGCGATGAAGTACGCTTTCAGCAGGTCGCCGCCGACCGACCCCGGGAAGAACGTGTTGTAGAAGATGCCCACGAGGCTGAGCCGGTAGGCGTCGCGCACGCCGAACGGCAGGTCGAGCGCGCGCACGAGCAGGTACCAGCGGTAGATTTGCAGGCCCGCGGCGAAGGTCATGAGCGCGGCGGCGGCGAGCAACCACTCGAACGCGATCGGCCCGCCGAGGAGCTGTTCGAGACCGGGCGACGTGATGACCGTTTCGGTGCCGTCCGCTTCTTTGCGAACGGTGGTCTGCACGCCCCAGTATTTGGAGATGACGTAGGCGAGCAGTCCGAAGCCGACGCCGTACTTGAGGAACGGAACGAGCCACTTCGCGGCGTGGTGCTTCACGAGCGCGCCTCCTGCGCGTGTACCGGGGTCCGAATTGTGAGATTGTGCGGTACGCGGCGGTTCGCGTCTAGCTCAAGCCTAACGGCCGCGGCCCGGAGGGTGTGCGTCTGGAAGCCGGCGGTCGAAGCGCCCGCGCGAACGCGTCGGGCTACTCCGGTGTCGCCCGACGCGTTCGCGCGGGCGCTCAACACTCGAATACCGCCGACTTCCACAGGCACACCCCGGCCCGGAACCCGGTGCGCGCCCCGAAAACGAGCGCAGTCGGCACTCGGCGCGCGGCCCGTCGGACCTACACCACCAACTCTTCGCGGCCGGTGAGCCATTCGCCCGGGATGCCGGCGCGGTCCACCGCGAGCGCCACGATGCCGCCCACGATCGCGCAGTTCGTGTCGATGTCGCCACCGGCGCGGATCGTTCGCACGATCGCGGTGCGGTAATCGTCGAGATGGTTCGCCGCGACCCACACGCAGAACGGCACCGTGTCTTGGCACGAGATGCGCCGGCCGTTGCCCACCTGCGAAATCACCGTTTCCACCGACAGGTCGAAGCTCATCGTCGCGGCCACTTCCACCCCGCGGCGCACGTCGCTGCGCGGCGTGTGCTCGAGCACGACATCGAACATGCCGCGTTTCGTGGCGAACTCGGCGCGCGAGTCGCGGTGCTTCCACGCGTACGCGCCGGCCACCGCGGTCGCGACGGCACCGGCCGTGCCTTCGGGGTGCGCGTGCGTCGGCCCGGCGGAGAGCCGCGCCTCGCGCGCGATCAGCGCGTAGTCGTCTTCGGCGAAGTACCCGGCCAGCGGCGCGATCCGCATGGCGCTGCCGTTGCCGTACGAGCCGCCGGGGAACACGACTTCGGCGACGTTTCGCCAGTCGTGCCCGTTGCCGACCATGTCGAGGAGCCGGTGCGCGCCGGGGCCGTACCCGCGCCACGGTTGCGCGCGGTAGCGGGTCGCGAACCGGCGCGCGAGGGCGTCTTGGTCAATGGTGCCGTGTTCTTCAAGAACTTCGTAGATGCCGAGGGCCATCGCGGTGTCGTCGGTCCACGGCCACGGGCCTTCGCACACCGTGTGCGCATCGGCCTGAATCGCGTTCCAGTTGTGGGCGCGGAAGCAGGTTTCGCCGAGCGCGTCGCCGACCGAGAGGCCGTCGAGTGCGACCGCGGCGCGCGCCATGCGCTCCGCGTGGTTCGCGGGTAGGGAAGGGGGGGTGCTCATGCGATGCGGACACCGGCGGCGCGGTGGCGGTTCGCGGTTAGAGAATCGAGAGCACCAGCGCCGTGAAGCCGACCGACAGCCCGGCGACCATCCCGGCGACCGCGAGCCACATGAGCTGCCGCGCGCGATCCAGTTCGGCGCGCAACAGCGCCACTTCGTCCGCGGTCGCGGGCTCGTTGGGCGCGTCGGACAGGTCGAACGGGTCGGGCGCGTCGGGCGCGGGCGCTTGGGGCGCGTCGTCGTGCGCCCCCGGTAGGTCGAGCACCTCGCGCGGGATCGGAAGCGATTCGGTGCTCTGGTGCGCGACGGCCGCCGCGAGCGGTGGCAATTTGCCGGAGAGTTTGCCGTAGCGGTCCGGGGTTTTGACGAACGGCAGAAGCGCTTGAACCACTTCCGCGGCACTCTGGTAGCGGTCGTCGGCGCTCTTCGCCATCATCCGCGCGACGATGTCCGACAGAGCTTCGGGCACTTCCGGGCGCAGCACGTGCAGCGGGGTCGGGTCGGCGAGGTGGTGCGCGAGCATCTTCGCCGCAGTGGTGCCCTCGAACGGCACGCGCCCGGCGAGCAGGTGGTACAGGGTCGCGCCGAGGGTGTAGATGTCGGCGCGCTTGTCCGGGTCCGCGCCGAGGAGCTGTTCCGGGGCCGCGTAATCGGTGGTGAGCGTGACCTCCGCGACGCGGTCCAGTTTCGTGCTGGTGTCCACGAAAAACTCGGCGAGGCCGAGGTCCAGCACTTTCACGAGGCCGTCGCGGTCCACGAGCAGGTTGCTCGGTTTGATGTCGCGGTGCGCGACGCCCTTTTCGTGCGCGTGCTGAAGCCCGGCGGCGGCCTGCACCGCGTAGCCCGCGGCTTCGCCCACCGCGAGTCGGCCCTGCGCCGCGAGCCGCCGGTCGAGCGTGTCGCCTTCGATGTACTCGAGCACGAGGAAGTGCGTGCCGCGGTCGCACGCCACGTCGTACGCGTGAACGATGTTCGGGTGGTCGAGGGCGGCTGCGGCGCGGGCCTCGCGGTAGAATCGGTCCACGTTCTCGGGTTCGAGCGCGCGCCGCGGCGGGAGCACTTTGAGCGCGACGCGGCGGCGCAGCGCGGCGTGTTCGGCGAGGAACACTTGGCCCATGCCGCCCGCGCCGATCTGGTTCAGGATGCGGTACGGCCCGAGGCGGAACCCTTTGTGCTTGCCTTGCAGAATGAGGCGCGCCTGAAACGGCGTGAGGATGCCGGCCTGCACGAGGCGCGTGGCGGTGTCGGAGGCCGTGGGCGGTAGCGGCCCGGAGCGGGTGAGGAACCCGGCGAGCGCGTCGTCGTCCGCGAGTTCGGCGCGGCGCACGAGTTCCACGACCGCGTCGCCGGTGACAGGAGGTTCGGGCATTCAGGACACCCGTGATGGTGGTGCCGACCGGGGCGACTGCGTGCGAGTTGCGCGCCCGCGGCAATACTAGAGCAGCGCGGTAGCACCGACCAGTCGCAACGAACCGTTGTCGCTTTCTATCGGGCGGGCCGCGAGGTGAACCCGCACTCATAATCAGAATCTCACGTCGCGCGGCCCGTGTCAACGGTCCACTGTTGCGAACGCACCGGCGGCGCGGTACGCTCGGATCGTTGCCCCGTCTCGGAGGTCCCACCGTGCGCACCAGTTTCCCGTTCGCGTTCGCGCTCGTTCTCGCCGCAACCGGCACGAGCGCGGGGCGCGCGCCGATACCCAAAATGCCGGTCGCCGAGTTCGAGGTTCACGCGGTCGGTGTGTACGAGGGCACCCTGCCCGCCGCGCGACGCGGGTTCGGGATGCACCCCACCGGAACCGTGACCGTGAAGGTGAACCGCCCCGCGACGCGCCCGGTCGTGCTCGTGCTCACCTCCTACGAACCGGTGCAGTGGAAGATCGACGCCCCGAAGGGCGCGGTCCTGCGCGTCATCACGTCCGGGTATCACAAGCAGCAGGTGAGCGGACTCGACAAGGACGTGCCGGTCGCGTCCTCTTCGTACGACGACGGTGACAACGATTACTTCTACGCCTACGCACAGGCCGCACCGCCCGTCGCGCGCCCCGAAGAGCAACAGGAAATTAAAGAGAAGTACGAACGGTTGCAAAAGATCGTGAAGGACCGCACGAAGTGCGAGATCAAGTCGTTTCAGGGCACCTACCGGGGCGAATCGTTCGAGATCAAGTGAGCGCGACGCCTCTTTCCGCGAAGTTGAACGCAACCGGTCTGTCTTTCGGGGCGCGGGCGCGGCATAATGCCGCGCATGAA
>Ga0169931_10000755_pt1 | contig 54030 bp, 47 predicted proteins | sample Kivu_15m_20L_FD_129675 | JGI IMG/M metagenome (GOLD analysis project Ga0169931, IMG submission 129675) | Freshwater microbial communities from Lake Kivu, Western Province, Rwanda to study Microbial Dark Matter (Phase II) - Kivu_15m_20L... | ecosystem: Environmental > Aquatic > Freshwater > Lake...
GCTGGGCCTCAGCAAGCACACGCCGCGATAAACTTGCCTCCCACTTCCTTGCGCTCATTCAATTTGCTTCCGTCATCGACTGGCTTCGGTATGGCTGTTGAGGGTTTTCAAACACGACCTAGCCTCCCGTTGCCAGTCATTGCTCAACCAACTCATTCACTCACCGAACATGTCACTCCTGTCTCATCCCATCCTTGCTGAATACTCCGTCTCCCATGGCCTCTTCATGTTTGCAGTCTTCGGACTTGCCGGCATCGTTATGGCCATCATCGGCTACAAGCTGTTCGACAAGATGACGCCCGGAAACCTCCACGCAGAGATTTTTGAGAACAAAAATGTCGCCGCAGCCATCCTAGCTGGCAGCGTCATCATCGGCGTGTCACTCATCCTGGCGGCCGCCATGAGCAATTAACCCACCGGCTCATGAAACGCAGCAGAGTCGTCATGCTCACCTTGGCTGGTGCGAGCCTGAGCTTCACGGGGTGCCGCAGGGAACCGCCGCCCGCAGTGCACAGCACCTCCATCCTGCCTCCAGAGGCGCTCAGCCCCGCCATGCGCGCTTCGTTGCCGACCTTCCGCCCCGGCTCGGATGTCTCGCGCGAAATCCCGCCGCACAACGCCTACGACGCGCAGCTCGGCTACTACCACGCGCCCTGTGCCGGATGGTTTCCCTACCCTTACGACCACTACGACTCACGCTGGGGCTACTACCGCTGCGGAAGATGGTCTCGTCATCACAGCACGCAGGCTTATCATTCCTCGTCGCCCTACTATCGGGGGGGCGTGCATCCTTTCATCGGCGGCACACCGCTGGTGACTCCGTCTGCCGGCACCACATCAAATCCCCCCGACTTCAAGCCGCCCCCTGGCGACTACGGCGTGCAACCTGCCGGCGCACCCGTCCACAACGGCGTGCAGCACAGCCAGGCGACGAAAACGATCACCTCCATCACCAATCGCGGCGGATTTGGCAGCACCGGCAAGTCTTCCGGCTTCTTCTCCGGCTCCTAACTCGTGCAACGCATCACCGAAAAACCTCGCGCCGACTGGCAGGCGCAGGTCGAGGCACTCGGCCTCACCTACCACACCATCGACGGGCAGCTCTACTGGGACGAGTCCGCCTACTACCGCTTCACCGCCCTGGAGATCGAGCGACTGGAAAAGGCCACGCGTGAACTTCAGCGACTCTCCATCGAGGCCGCAGAACGTGCGATCCGTGACAACTGGCGCGAGCGCCTCGCCATCTCGGAACCCGCGTGGCGTGAGATCATCGCCTCCTGGGAACGCGATGACCTATCCCTCTACGGTCGCTTTGATCTCATGTGGGATGGCAACGGCGACCCCAAGCTGCTCGAATACAACGCCGACACGCCCACCGGACTGCTCGAAGCCTCGGTCATCCAATGGCAATGGCTGCAGCAGACACGTCCGCACGACGACCAGTTCAACTCCATCCACGAGCAGCTTCTCGCCTCCTGGAGGGCATGGAAGGGAGATCAAATCCACTTCTGCGCCCAGCGTGATTCAGAAGAGGACTGGCGCACGCTGCTTTATCTGATCGACACCTGCCGTCAGGCGGGCAAGACCACGGTCGATTTCGCGGTGGAGGATCTCGGCTGGCATCCTGGCTGGCATCGTTTTGTCGATCACGAGGACAAGGCCATCGACTGGCTCTTCAAACTCTATCCTTGGGAATGGATGTGGATGGAAGACTTCGCCTGCCATCTGCCGAATCGCTGCCAGCGCTTCATCGAGCCCGTGTGGAAGATGCTGTGGAGCAACAAAGCCTTCCTCGTCCTGCTCTGGGACATGTTCGACGGCCATCCCAACCTGCTGCGCACCGCCTTGCGACCTGACGGCATGCCCAGCCACGTCGAAAAGCCCTACTTTGGCCGCGAAGGCACCAATGTGCGCCTCGTGCGCAACAACAGCCTGCTGGAGCAGAGCGACGGCCCCTGGGCTTCGCAACCCAAAGTCTATCAAGACCTGCATCCTGAAATCAGCTTCAGTGGCCACCATCCCGTCATTGGCTCCTGGATCATCGGCGGCGAGCCCGCAGGCATCGGCATCCGTGAGGACACCTCACGCATCACCTCCAACGGCAGCCGCTTCGTGCCGCATCGCTTCTGAAAACAGGGAGCGATGCCTGATCACTCGACAATCCGGCGGATCTCGATGTCTTTGATCCACGATTCGCCCTTCGGGTAGTAGTAGGAACCAAAGCCGATCAGGTTCTGCAGCGGTGAATCCTCACGCCATGGATCGCGATAGCGATACAGCGACCGAATGTCGCCGTTCACGACTTCCTTGCCGTCAATCGTCAGCGTGGCGATGCCGTCTTTGACACGCAGGTGAATCGTGGAGTTTGCTTGCAGCTCCACCTCGCCATGCGGCGAGTCCTCGCTGGCCGCGTAGGAGTAGGACACGAGCGCGGCACCCTTTGTGTTGGGATTCACGGAGGTGTAACCAGCCACGGCGGAGGACCAGCCGTTGTAATTCCAGCGGAAACCCATCAGCAAACCGATCTGTGCGTGATGCAATCCAGGCGGATTCTCCAGACGCGCCTTCAATTCAAAGTCGAGGCCCACGCGTGCATTTAGGATCACCTGGCCGACCTCGCCCTCCCACTCGTTTTTCAGGCTCAAGTGCCCGCCCTCGTGGTTCCACCAGTTGTTGGTCTTGCTCAGCCACAGCAGTTTTCGCTCATTCTCCGCCAGCTTCACCCAATCCCCTTTCTGCAGCCGTTTCTCCACACCGATTGCCGCGAGACGCATGCGGATCAGTCTTGCGCCGTCCTTCGCCTTGTCCACGCCGGGTGTCTGCAGGGCTTCTTGATAGAGCTTCCTCGCTTCTTCGAGCTCAAAGTGCCCATAAGCAGCCTCCGCCTTCTCAAACGTCGCAAAGGCAGCCTTGTCCGTGCCATACAGATTCAGCATGCCCTTCCAAAGCAACGGATACTTGCCGTAGAGATCAAAACGCTGCCAGGCCTGCGTGTGCAGGGTCTTTGTGAGCGATGCGTAAGCCTCCACCGCCGTGTCGTAGTCGCGTGTCAGGAAGGCATTCACCACCAGGAAGGACCGCAGGTAGTGCGCCTCGTCCTCATCGGCGGCAGTCGCCACCATGCCCTTCTGCACCTCGACGATCTTGCGGCAAAGCTCCGGATCGTCATGCACCGTGTCCTTGCAGGCCAGCTCGCCTGAAACATCACGCAACGCCTTGAACAATCGTGAGGGAACGATCGTGTCATAAAGCTTCGTGTCCGCGCACGCCTTGCCAAACTCCAGCATCAGTTCGTGGCTGCCACCCCAGCGGGGCCGCCAGGCCCACAGCAGTGCCTCGTAGCTGTCCATGTGGTCAAAGCAGGCCGCCGTAGCACGATCAAACCACGCACGCTCATCCAAACCCGGCACGCCGTGACCCGCCATCGTCACCACGATCATGCGCGTTGCCGCCCACGGTGCGCCCTTCTCCTCTTCCCAGGCCTGCACGAGATGCGCGCGCGCCTTCGCCAGCCAGTGCTCGAAGCCTTTCCAGCCCTCGTCCGTCACTGCCGAGGCCCATTCGTCACCACGCTTCTCCCAAGCCTCATCCACCTCCATGTCGCCCAACAGCGTGCCAATAACCCACCGCGGGCCGCGGCAGCGATCCATCGGCTCCATGAGCTTGTCACGACGCCAGTAGCGGAACTTGCTCAGCGGCCACTCACCCCGGAACATCTGGCACACACCAAAGGCGTCCTCGCGATCCTTCGGCGATTCCAGCGCTGCAATCACCCGCTTCTCCAGTTCCTGGTCGCAGCGCTGCTTCAAATCCTCGTTCTTCGTCGCCTTCGAGCCCGCATACGCCGTGCTCCACAGCCACGCGCTGGCAAACGCCTTCACGATCTCCGCATCATCGCTGGAGAGCAGCTTCGGCCACACGGCCTCAACCTCGCGCACCTGCTCCACCGTGGCGAACTTCAGAAAGGATTCCAAAAACACGCGCACAAAAGCGAAGAGCGCGTCGTCACAGCCTCGCGACTGCACGCCCTTGAACTTCGCCAGCAGTGCCGCGTCCGGCTTCGTCGTCACGCCGGTCGTCTCGTTGCGGGTTCCGCCTTCGTTGAGAAACGGTGCGGCCTCACGCAAGGCCGCCATCGCATCCTTGAACCACGGAGCCTGCGCATGCCGCTGGCTGAATGCGCCGAGTAGCACCTTTTCCAGCCACGCGGTCTGCCGCGCCTCAAAATCACGCCAAAGCTTGCCTTTTTCCGTCGGCAACGGAATCGGGGCCACCCTCACCTGCTCACGTCGCGCCAACGCATCCAGCACCTTCACATCAGCGGGCGGTGTGAAGACAAACCGGTCCTCCGCCGGCTTTTCAAAGCGCCACTTCGAATACACCTGCCGCCGCGACCAGGCCTGCTGCGTCACGTCCTTCGGTTGGTGACTCATCTCGGAGCCTCGCATTCGCGGACCGTCCTTCCCGGCCTCCAGCCAGAGCTTCAGCCGCAGTTCACCCCACTCGAGTTCGAAACGCGTGCATTCCGTTCCTTCAAACGACTCCTTCACCGGCTTTGCGTCGCCGCGCATCGTCATCTGGCTGAACAACTCGGGCGCAGCCATCGCGCCCAAAGCCAGATCGCTCTTTTGCAACTGCCGCAGCACGTCCGGCTGCTCAAACACATGGCAGACTTTTTCATCCGCGAGATACACCCAGCCATGCGCGCTGTTCAGGACGATCAACCGCTCGCTCTCCCCGCCCTGCTCCACTCGCAACTGGGCGGGTGCGGCAAAGAACAAACGCGTCGTGCCAGCGCCCTCCTGATCCTTCGTCTGGGTCTCCACTGACCAGGCGTGCACCGACTCGCAGCGTTTCACGAACGACTCAAACAACGACGCATCCGCAGCCCAGACCGCCGGACAGACCAACGATAGCAAAAGGATTCTTCTCATGGGCGGACTCAAAGCGAACAAGCACCCCGCAGTCAAGGCTCGCTCCACCCCTCATTCGGAATTCTGGTTTCGTCATTTGAAACCCCCTTCCCCCTGAGGCATGAACACCGCCCTCTCATGCCCAACGAAGCCCAAATCGCCCGCCGCCGCTCCTTTGCGATCATCTCGCACCCGGACGCCGGTAAAACGACGCTCACCGAAAAGCTCCTGCTCTACGGCGGAGCCGTCGCGCTCGCGGGCAGTGTCACCGCGCGCAAAAACCAGCGTGCGACGACTTCGGATTGGATGGAGCTCGAAAAGCAACGCGGCATCTCCGTGAGCTCCACGGTGCTTCAATTCGAGTACAAGGACAGCATCGTCAACCTTCTCGACACACCGGGTCACAAAGACTTCTCCGAGGACACCTACCGCGTGCTCACCGCCGTCGATGCCGCCATCATGGTCATCGATGCCGGTAAAGGCATCGAGGCGCAGACGCGCAAGCTCTTCGAAGTCTGCCGTCGTCGTGGGGTGCCCATCTTCACCTTCATGAACAAGCTCGACCGCCCTGCGCGCGAGCCACTCACGCTGCTCGATGAGCTCGAAACCGTCCTCGGCATTGGCGCTTGCGCGATCAACTGGCCGCTCGGCCTCGGGCAGCAGTTTCGCGGCGTTTACGACCGCATCAAAAAGGACGTGCACCTCTTCGAACGCACCGCGCACGGCGCGTATCGCGCACCGGAGAAGGTGGGCGGCCTCGACGATGACTTCATCGGCCAACACGTCGCCTCCGATGCGCTCGAGCAGGCGAAAATGGAAATCGAGATGCTCGACGGCGCCGGTCACGCCTACGACCGCGGCGCGATTGATCGCGGCGAGCTCACCCCCGTCTTCTTTGGCAGTGCCAGTAACAACTTCGGCGTGCAATTGCTCCTCGACGGCTTCCTTGACCTCGCCCCGCCGCCGAAACCACGCCAAGCAGATGACGGCCGCGTCATCGAGCCGACCAGCGAGGCCTTTTCCGGCTTCGTCTTCAAAATCCAGGCCAACATGGACCCGCGTCATCGCGACCGCATGAGCTTCATCCGCATCGTCAGCGGCAAGTTCGAGCGCGACATGCAGGCCGTGCACACACGCACCGGCAAAACCGTGCGCCTCGCCAACTCGCAGAAGCTTTTCGCGCAGGATCGCGAAACCGTGAACGACGCCTACGCGGGCGATGTCGTCGGCATCGTCGGCAACTACGGCTTCGGCATCGGCGACACGCTTTCCACCGATCCGAAGCTCAAGTTTGACGAAATCCCGCGCTTCGCGCCCGAAGTCTTCGCCTACCTGCACAATCCGAGCACCGCGCACTACAAGCGTTTTCGCGAAGGCCTCGAGCAGCTCCTCAGCGAAGGCGTCGTGCAGCAATTCATTCAGCCGCATGCCGGTCAACGCGTGCCGCTGCTCGGTGCCGTCGGTCCGCTGCAGTTTGAAGTCGTGCAATACCGCCTCGAAAGCGAATACAACGCCCAAAGCCGCCTCGAAAACGCCCCCTACACCGTCCTGCGCTGGGTGCGCACCAAAGACGGCAGCAGCACCGAAGACTTCGACATCCCCGGTGGTGTCACCACCGCCCAAGACGCCGAAAACCGCTGGGTCGTCTTCTTCAGCGACCAGTGGGCCATCAACTACTTCGAGCGCCGCAATCCCAACGCGGAGTTGTCCGAGATCCCGTGGGATGAGGTAGAGACGACGAAGGTGGTTGAGTAGCTTCGATTGTGAATCGAAGCTACCCCCATGACCACCGCCGAAATCACCTCCGCGCTCGCCGTCATCCGGCAGGAAACGGATTTGAACGCCAAGTCGCTGCTGCTTGCCGCTTTGGTATCCGAGTTGTTCCGCGAGCGAGGCTTTGAACCCGTGGTTGTCGGTGGTTCTGCTATCGAGTTTTACACGGACGGTGCCTACATGTCCGGCGACACCGACATCTGCTGGACTGGCTGGCCACAGCCAGACGAGGACCAGCGAGACGAGATCATGAGGCAGATTCCCGGTATCAAGTCGCATGGAGGTACGAAGAGCTGGGGCGTCGACGAACTGTGGATCGACCTTCTCGGGGAGATCGATTACCGCGCAGACAAGGATTTTGTCGTGCTCGAAACGCAGATCGGTGAAGTCACCCTGATACCTGTCGAAGATGCATTGGTCGGGCGTGTCTATGCCGCCAGGAGGTATTGCAGCGGTTACGATGAAAAGGATGACGATTGTGCCAAGAAATTGATGGCGGCGGTCCTCTCGGGGCATCTGCCGATCGATTGGAAGGAGGCTCGTCGAGTGGCTGCTTGTTCAAAATACAACTGTGTGGCCGAATTCGACGCCGTGCGCCGTGAGGTCGAAGCCGAACTGGCAAAACCTGGCAAATGAGCTACGCTCTCATCGTGACACCGACGAAACTCATCATCAAACCGGAACGCCGCTTCACTTGGGAGCAGTGGCAGGCCGGTCGCGCGGAGCGACGTCGGCTGGGGAATCTCGTGGCTCCGAAGAACATCCGTCGGAAGAAGAGCGAGGGCGATGAATACCTGCGCGAAACCTACGGCGGTGAGCGGGGGCCGAAGTTCAACAAGCCGTTTGATGCTTCGGCGGACGAGGTTTGACCCTAATGGCCAAAACCGTCGTCATCACCGGCTGCACGCGTGGTCTTGGCCGCGCCATGGTTCCGCTGTTTGTCGAAGCAGGATGGCGGATCGCAGGTTGTGGGCGAAATGAGGCTCAAATCGCCGATTTGGGCCGGAAATGGCCTGCGCCGCATTTTTTTAGCGCGTGTGATGTTTCGCGTGAAAACGACATCGCGGGCTTCTGCGCGGCGATTCTTGAGCAATTCGGCCCGCCGGACCTCGTGTTGAACAACGCGGCGATCATCAACCCGAACGCGCCGCTGTGGGAGACGAGCGCGGAGGAGTTCGGCCGGATCGTGGACATCAACATCAAAGGTCCCGCCGCGATGATGCGTCATCTGCTTCCTCCGATGCTGAAACGCGGCAGCGGCGTGATCGTGAACTTCTCCTCCGGCTGGGGACGCTGCACAGCGGCCGAGGTAGCGCCGTATTGTGCGACAAAGTACGCCATCGAGGGCCTCAGCATGGCCACGGCGCAGGACACGGGCGGCAAAGTAGCCGTCATCCCGATGAATCCGGGCATCATCGACACGGACATGCTGCGCAGTACCTTCGGCGGTGGTGCCGGTGGTTTTCCGGACGCGGATGATTGGGCCAAACGCGCCGTGCCCTTCTTCATCAAGCTGGGACCCAAGGACAACGGCAGGCCGATGACGGTGCCGGGTGGTTGACCTGGAGCCTTGATTCTGGACGTTTCCTCATGCGCCTCCTCATCACCGCCGGCCCGACCCGCGAGCCGATTGATCCGGTGCGGTTTCTCTCGAACCGCTCCTCCGGCCGCATGGCGTATGCGCTGGCGGAGGCCGCATGCGAGGCCGGACATGAGGTCGTGCTCATCTCCGGCCCGGTGACGATTCCAGCGCCCGAAGGCGCAGCCTTGATCAAAGTGGAAACCGCGCAGGAAATGTTCGACGCGGTGCAGATCTACCTCAGCGGCTGCGACGTGGCCATTTTCAGCGCCGCAGTGGCAGATTACCGGCCTGTGCAATTCGCCGTACACAAGATGAAGAAGTCCGCCGACAAGCTCACGCTCGAACTCGAACGCACGGAGGACATCCTCGGCTCCGCTCGTGAAAAACTCGGCTTTTCGGGCTTCCTCGTCGGTTTTGCGGCCGAGACGGAAAACCTCATCGCACACGCACAAGAGAAGCTGGAGCGCAAAGGCTGTGACATGATCGTTGCGAACGATGTCTCGCAGGCGGGCATCGGGTTTGACAGCGCGGAAAACGAAGTCACCCTCTGCCTCCCCGGCGGCCGGACGATCCCCATTCCCAGGCAGTCCAAAGTCGCTCTCGCGCGCGTATTGATCGCGCAAATCACCCAGTTATCAGCCCCTCAAGCCTCCCAGTGAACGAACTCCTCGCCACCGCCACCGAAGCCGCGCACGCCGCGGGAAAGATGATCAAAGAAAACTTCGGCTCCGAGCTGACGGTGAATGAAATGCAGCGCCACGACATCAAGCTCGAACTCGATGTGCGCAGCCAGAAGCTCATCACCGACATGATCCTGGCCCGCTTCCCCGATCATGCGATCCTCGGCGAGGAAGGCGGCGAAACGGGCGGCAACGGCGATGTCGAGTGGATCGTCGATCCCATCGACGGCACCGTGAATTTCTTCTTCGGCATCCCGCACTACTGCGTCTCCATCGCCGCGCGGAAGCGGGACTCGAAGGAGTTGCTCATCGGCGTCATCTTTGATCCGAATCAGAACGAAACCTGGACCGTCGTGCGTGGCCAGAAGCCGCAGCTTAATGGCAAGACAATCTCCGTGAGCGATCGTGCCACGATGCCTGAGGCTGTCGTCACCGTCGGCTTCTCCAAGAGCAAGGAGGCTCTCGATCTTGGCTTTGAGCGCTACAAGCGCATCGCCTACGAAGTGCGCAAGACGCGCATGCTCGGCAGCGCTGCGCTCGCCATGGCCTACATCGCCTGCGGCCGTCTCGACGCGTATGTCGAGGAGCAGATCAGCCTGTGGGACATCGCCGCCGGCCAGCTCATGATCGAGGAAGGCGGCGGACAGACCATGCTGCGTCCGAGCACGACCAAGCCCGGCACCATGTTCATCTGCGCTTGGAACGGCAAGCTGCCCATCCAGGACTACCTCTGATCGCATGTCCGCTCCCGACACCCGCGAAGTGATCCTCGAAGCCCGCGATCTCACGCGTGAGTTCGACGGTGTGAAGGCGCTCGATCGCTTCAGCTTCAAGCTGCATCGTGGCGAGGTGCTGGGCCTGCTCGGTGCCAATGGTGCCGGCAAAACCACGGCGATGAACTGCCTGCTCGGCCTCACACTGCCGACCTCGGGCGAGCTAAATGCCTTCGGCATGTCATTGCAGGAGCACCGCATCGAAATCCTGCGTCGCGCGAACTTCTCCTCGGCCTACACCGCACTGCCCGGCAACCTGCTCGTGTGGCAGAACCTGCTCGTCTTTGCCAAGATCTACGGCGTGCCCGACCCGAAGAAAAAGATCACCGAACTGATGGACCTCCTGGAGATCACGCACCTGCAAAAGCGCGTCACCGGCCAGCTCTCCGCCGGCGAATCTACACGCGTGAATCTCGTCAAAGCCTTCCTCAACGATCCCGAGCTGCTGATGCTCGACGAGCCCACGGCCTCGCTCGATCCCGACATCGCCGACAAGGTGCGCAAAGTCGTGCGCAAGGTGCAGGTCGAGCGAAACATCGGCATTCTCTACACCTCGCACAACATGCGCGACATCGAGGAGGTCTGCGACCGCGTCATCTTCCTACACAAAGGCAAGATCGTCTGTGAAGGCACGCCCGGCGAGCTCCTTGCCCGCTCCTCCACGAACTCGCTGGAGGACATTTTCATCAAGATCGCCCGCGATGGCGAGATCATCGACGAACCGGAGAAGGAATCGCAGTCATGAATTTCAACACCATCGGCGCTCTCGTCCTGCGCTATCTTTTCCTCTACACACGCACCCCCATGCGTCTGGTGGAGCTCGTTTTCTGGCCCGTGGTCGATCTCGTGGTGTGGGGAAATGTGACGGTGTTCATTCAGGCCAACAGCGACCCGAAATTCGGCGAGTTCATCCTCTTCTTCCTCGGAGCCATGATCCTCTGGGACATCATGTTCCGTGCACAGCAAGGCGTGGCCATCTCATTCTTGGAAGACGTTTGGACGCGCAACCTGCTCAACGTCTTCGTGGCCCCGGTGCGCACGATTGAATACGTCAGCGCCACCTTCATCGTCGGCCTGCTGCGCATCACGGTGACGGCTGTGGTTTTGAGCCTGATCTCGTGGTTCGGTTACTCCTTCAACATCTTCCAGCTTGAGTGGTGGCTCATCCCCTTCTTCCTCAATCTAATGCTCTTCGGCTGGTCCCTCGGCATGATCTCTACCGCGCTCATTCTGCGCTGGGGACAGGCCGCCGAATCGCTCGCCTGGGCCATTCCGTTCTTCTTTCAGCCAGTTGTCGCAGTGTTCTATCCCGTGGACAAAATGCCCGTCTGGTCACAGCCCATCGCCTGGTGCTTCCCGCCGACCTACATCTTTGAAGGCATGCGCGAAGTGATGAAGTCCGGCACGATGAACTGGAGCTACCTCGGCTACGCAGCCGCGCTGAACATCGTCTTCATGGCGCTCGCGGGCTGGCTCTTCCTCTGGATCCTCAACCTCACCCGCAAACGCGGCCTGCTGACGAAATTCGCCACGCAGTAAAAGTGATGCGGGCACTCCTGCCCGTAGCGAACGCTTTCTTTGCGGGCAGGAGTGCCCGCATCACTTCCACACCCCCGCCGCGCGCAGCACCGTTTCGTGCACCGCGATGTCGTGCGCCGCGCTCCACGCGAGCTTTTTCTCGCCGCGCACCACCTTCGCCAGATCCGTGAACTCACCGGCATAGCGATCCTTTGGTACGTCGATCTGGATCGACTGCGTGCCTTTCTTGTAGGCACCACGTGCTTTCGTGAGCGACAGATTCACCTTCCCGCTCTCCAACGGCAGGATTTCGAAGGTGCCCTCGGTGCCAGTCACGTTGAATCGCCTCCGTGGACCGCCAAACGGGTCCGTGTGATTGCAGCGGATCACCGCCGTGGCCTTCGGATACTGCAACACGGCCATTTGGTTGTCCTTCACGCCATCACTGCCTGCGGGCGTCGAAAAAGCTGTTACGGAGGCAGGTTTGCCGAGAATCGTCATCGCTGCATCGATGATATGGCATCCCAGTTCAAACAGGCCACCGCCTTCGAGTTCGCCGATCTTCTTTCGCGTGCCGGGATCCGCCAGTTTGCCCATCGCCGCGTCGATTTCCGTGATCTCGCCCAGCCAGCCTTCGCGCACGGCCTGAAACAAGAGCTCAAACGCCGGGTTGTAGCGCAGCATGTAGCCCATCTGCACCGTCAGGCCGCGTTTCTCGGCCTCCAGTCGCATCGCTTTGAATTCGTCATGCTTCAGCGCCCCCGGCTTGTCCAGATGGACATGTTTGCCGGCCTCAATGCAGCGCCGCGCCATCGCGCATGAAGCCGCGACGGTCGTTTCCACCGCCACCGCTTTCAAATCCGGCACGGCGAGCAGTTCTTCCACGGTCATCAACTTCACGCCTTCATAACCTTTCGGTCCCGTCACGCCCACGACCTCCCAAAGCTCCGTCAAAGACCTCATCGCCGTCATCTTTCCCGCCGCGTGCGCATGCTCCGTGCCGATTTGGCCAATGCGAAGTCTGGAACTGCCGCTGGCGGCAAGGGCGGTCGAACCGCAGGCGAGAAGAAAGGAGCGTCGTTTCATGCGAATGCCTCAAACGCTTGTCGTCAGCCATTCCTCACTGAAACCACGATCGCCATCTCAATCGGGCATCTGCATCTTGATCAAAACGGGGAGCTGAACGGGCAAGGTGACGAGATCGATGGCCCCAGCGCCGACGCGCTCTCCCACGCTCGGCTTATGGCCGAAACTCTCCCTGGCTCCAAGAGCAAGAGAAACACAGCCAGACAAGCTGAGGCTGGCGAGAACAAGAGGAAGCAGGATGAGTTTCGTTTTCATGATGGCTGTGCTGGTTGAGCACGCCGAAGCATTCCCCAGCCCCCGCCAATCCCCTCATTGATGCTCTGCATGATCCCATCGGCCACGCCAATCTTTACGGCTGCTCCTTGGCATCTTTCAACTCCGCCAGCACCTGGGCCATCTCCTCGGCGGTGAGCTCGAGATCGACGGTGCCGCGTTCTTCGAGCAGGTAGAAGCTGGCCGTGGTACGCGCGATCCAAGCTTCGCGGGTGATGTGGAGGAGCTGGTATTGGGCGTCCGGCTCCTCGATCTGCACATGAAAGCCGGTGGCGGTGTCGATTTGCCAGGCATAGCTGCGGTCGTAGCTGGGTGTGTTTACCCGATAACCGGGTGTGCTGAGCGTGAAGTCGTGAACGGTGGCCTCGCGCAGCTCGGAGTCATGCAGCACGAGCATGACGGCGGGGGGCAACGGGCGACCGTCTTGAGTGGCGATGCGTTGATGCGTGCCTGAGGCGATGAGGGCGGAGTGATTGCGATGGAGGCGTCCGCGCAGATTCCAAGTGCCAGTGCTCATGCTTGCCATGGGATCACATTCGAGGCGTAATCCGGGCTGAAGAGGAAAAGTGTGTGATTGATCCCAAAGCTGGCGAAACGGCAGGCTGGCGACAGGTTTGATGGCGTGAACAGCGAGGCGGAGCCGCCATTTTTGAGTCTGCGGTGTGGTGAGATCGAGTTGGAAGGGTTTGAGGTCGTTTTCGAGCCAGCGGCGGTCGTTGGTTTTGTAATGACCACCTTGCAGCCAGAGCGTGTCAGCCGGAGCCTGACGCATGAGGACGCGGACGTGGTCATTGTGCGCCCAAATGTCGCCACTACCGAGCGGGATGTCGGTGTAAAAAGTTTCGGAGGGCCAAAGGTGCTTGGCTTCAAGCGGCTTGATGGGGGCGAAGGCGATGATGCTGGCGGCTTCATCGCCGCGCAGGCCGCTGAGGCGCAGGGTGGGCCAGATCGTCTGCACTGGAGATGTTTCATTCGAGACGTGCGTTCCGACGTGAAGCGTGAGCTCCCCGGCATAGTGGCGTTCAGGCCGTTGAAGCCAGTCGCAGCCGCGAAACCAGTCATGCTGCCGCATGGAGGTGGTGAGCGGCTCCTGCACAAAGGCGAGCAGCACCAGCAGTGCGGCCCACCCACGCCGCCTGGGCACAAAACACAGCCATAAGCCGACTGCGCAGAGCAAAAGCGCGATCATCGCGGCGATGATGCCGCTGTTCGTGCGCATGAACATGGCGTGCTCGAACAGGCTGTTCAGCCACGGCAGCCAGTGACGTTCGATGCTTTGCACGATGAGGGTGGCGGCCCCGATGAGCGCCAGCACGCCAAAGCCCAAACCAAGCGCGTGCGCCCGCGTGCGGCTGATGGCGCTCACTGCTGCAGCCAGCACCAGAATGAAACCGCCCGCAAGACAGGCGCCTGCCGCCAGCGCGAGCTGTTGAAACCAGCCATGACCAAAACCACGCCACAGCATGCTTTCCGCCGCGATGAAAGGCAGCAGCACACCAAGGAGAAGGAAGAGAGCTTTTCCAAACATCAGCGCCCCGCGTCCGATGGGACGAGTGAGGCTGGCGGTCTCAGGATTAGCCGGAGCGTCCGCATGAATGCAGCGGTGAATGATGCTGATGGCGACGCAGATCGTGATGAGCTCAATGAACGGCGTCAGCACCTCGTCATGACGACCGAGAGCGCCGCCGTGACGCTGCCAGAGCCGCAGCATGAGCCACATGATCCAAAAGAGCACCCTGAAGGCGTGATGGCGTGCTTCGGTGCGGAGCTGAACCAGGGTGCGAAAAGCGAATGACGCGGTCGAGATCATGGCAGCACCCTCCAGGCGAGTTTTTCAGGCAGATACTCAAAGTCCGCGACAGTGCGGTGGCGGAAAAGCTTCGTGTTCGACTCAGGAGCTTCCCAAGACATCCAGATGCGCTTGCCTTCGTTAGTGATGAGGTGTGGCAGCGGCGAGTTGAAGGTACTGGCCTTGCCGTCGAGCGCGAGCTGGCGCAGGCAGAGCTCCAGGGCCTCGGTGTTGCCGAAATCCGCCGCTGTGCGCAACGGACGTGACGAGTCCGCTGATTCATTCGCAAATCGGGTGGCGGCAGCGAACTGCTCATCGGCCAGCGGGCGCAGACGTGCGATCAGCTCAGGCGGACGAGCGGTTTTGTCGAAGTGCCAACTGTCGAGCTGATAGGACATCGCGGTGACGATGCGGTCGAGCGAGGATGAATCTCCCCAGGCGAGCAGCAGGGGAATGAATTCGCGTGGGAGATGCTTGCTGCGCATAAGTCGGGCATGCCAGTAAGCGCGTGCCGCCTCCGTCCAGCCGCGCTGGAGCACGATGCGGATGAGGTGAGGTGAGTTGGAGAGACGCTGGATGACGGCGTCGCGGTGCTCTTCGTTGAGATACTTGAGCATGAGCCGCTCAGGCACGCTGTCTTCACCCACATGCCACAGGTGGCGTGGCACATCGAGCAGGTAGGGTAGGTGATGCTCAAACAGGGGCGTGAGGGCGGCTTCCTTGTCCTTTTCGGTGGCCTCACTGTTGCTCGCCCAGTCGCTTTGGATGGCAACCACGACATCGTAGAGATAGCGGCGCACTTCCGCCTCGCTGCTTTGCGCGGTGGGAACCTTCAGGCTGGCGATGCGCTCCCGGAAAGAGTTCCTCCTGCCGCCGCCGAGGTGAATCATGCCGTTGATTTGCCGTTGATTCGACTCACTGAAGTGATCTCGCGGCACGATCGGCGGCGCATGCCATGTGTAGGTGCTTTCGCCGAGATGACGGCCGCTGATCAGCACGAGGCGGAGCTGTGCGGGATCGACCTTGGCGTCCTCACCGTCCGCGTAGTTCAGGATGTTCTGCCAGCCAAGCGTGAGCGTCTGCCGCTCCAGGCCCGTGCCACCCGCCCGCACATCATGCCTGGTTTCCAACTGGCCCACCCAGGCCAGACGACGCTGCGGAGAGTGCAGGATGAAGGCGGTGGCAAGTCCACGGTCCCAGTGCTGCCGCGTGTGAAGGCGCAGCCGCAGGCTGAAGGCACCACGCTTGGAGACGAGCGTGTTTTTCTCGCCCATGATCTGGTGCGGGAGTGTTTCGAGCAGCGTCCATGTCACGTCCGGCGTGGAGGCTGTCGTGTCCGCGACACAGGGGGAGTCGAGCAGCTTCTCACGCTGCCACCATTCCGCCTGGAAGCGCGCCTGCACGCTCACTGGCTGCTCACGGTCAAAGGCCGGGCTGAGACCGGCAAAGGGATTGCTGGAGGAATTTTCCACGCCCGTCCACCGAGGCTGTTTTTCCTGCTGCTGGACGAACAGCGTGCGCTCGGGGAAAAACGCCGCGAGATTCGAGTCCACACGACGGAGATTTTCGCCCACGCGTGATGCATTGCGCCACGGCTCCCAATGATCGTCGGTGATGAGGGCACCCTGCTCTACACGCGCACCTTTCGGCTTCAGCGCGACATGGATGCCAGGCGCGGCGGGGTAGATGCGGCTGCGCAGGTATAAACTACCGCTGCTGTCAGGCGTGCGTGACCACTCGTGGTAGCTGAGTTCTTCGAGATGGATCGGTGCTTGAAACGCTGGTGTCATGGCTTCCACACGGGCCGGGTCACGATTCTCCAACGGCGAAGTCTGAAGCGGCCAGTAAAGGCAAAGCAGCAGGGCACCGAGGATCAGCAGCGCCATGGCGCTGAGCCGCACACGCGGCCCCAAAGGCCGCCGATGATGCGCCCAGGCCAGCAAACTGAGCACGACGGCCAAAGTGAGGGTGGCATGGATCCAACTGCTCGGCGGCAGATCAAAAGCAGGCGCATCCTCGTCGATCAACCGCAGCAGGATGGGCAGCCCAAAAACGCCCAGAATCGTGATGAGCAGACTCAGACCACCCGCGAGCCATTTTTCCCGCTCCAAAGTCAGCGCCCGCATGGGTAGCATCCAGAGGCCGAGGCCGATGATGAAAAAGGCCCGCTCCCCCATGCCCCGCAGCACATCCGCAAAGGGGCGTGCGGACAGCAGCAAGTAAAGCCCATTTTGCAGGGCCGCTGGCAGCACGATGAGCACCACGCCCGCAAGCAAGGCGGCCAGCCAGTATGCGTGCAGTGCCACTGGTCGCGTGCCGAGAAAGCGGCGCTCATTGCCCGGTCTGTCCTCCGGGCAGCCTTCGATCAGGCTCAGAGCCGCCAGCGCTGCCGCGATGGGGATGAACTGCATCCAAAGTGGCGCGGACTCGCCCCACTGCGGCGGGAACAGCCACTCCAGATTCACCGCCAACTCAAAACCCAGCAGAGCCAGAAAGGCGAACCAGCGTAGCCGCAGATAAGCGAACTCTTTGCGGAAGTGATGTAGCGTCAGGTTCATGGCTTCTTCGCGTCCTTCTTCGGCGGCTCCGGGATCACCTGGGCCATCTGCTCAGGCGTGAGTTCCAGTTCCACGATGCCGCGCTCCTCGGCATGCCAGAGGCTGGCGTCTTGTTGATCGATCCATTCGTCGAGGCTGCGCTGGAGGATCACCTGCTGCTCTCGCGGATGCCAGAGGCGGACTTTGAAGCCCTGATTTTCCTCATGCAGCCAGAGACCGCTGTGATCCTGCCAGATGACATACCGTGGCTCGCGGCTGACGAGGCCAAGTGTGTGGGCTACGTTCTCGCGCAGTTCTTTGTCTTCGAGCACGAGGAAGAAGTCGTCGTCCAGCTCGCGCTTCCGCACGATGGCATGGCGGAAGGCATCGACGGGAAGCACGGCGGAGGCGAGGCGATGAACGCGTCCGTGCATCTCCCACGCATCATGAATCCAAGCGAAGGCGTTCAGCTCCAACCTCATGCCAGGACGGATGAGAAAGGCGTTTTCCTGGGTCCAAAGCTGCCGGTAGGGCATCGTGGCGATGCGTTTCATCTCATGCACGACGATCCGCAGCCGCCAGGGGCGCTGGATGGCATCCTCGCGTTTCAGGCGCATGCTTTGCAGGAGCGCATCGAGCGTCTTGCGGCCATTGTACACGGCATCGTTATGGATTTGATCCCGCCAGAGCGTAGTGGCTGGGGAGTGCTTGAAGAGCGCCCGCGTGTGGTCGTGGTGCAGCCATGAGCCGTAGCCGCGTTCGGTGCCCGGGGTGTCCGTGTGGCTGCCTTCGGGCGGCCAGGGCTTGTGTTCCAGGATGGGGGCAAATTCGAGGATAGTGGCGACTTCATCCTTGCCGAGGCCGGTGATGCGCAAGGTGGGCCACAGGCCGCGTCCGGGCGTTTTGTCCGCCGGATCGGCCTTGCCGAACTTCAACGCGAGTTTGGAGGCATTGGCGTATTTTTTCTCAGGACGCGTGAGCCACTCGGTGTGCCAAGTGTGGTCGATCCAGGTCGAAACCAGCAGCGTGGCGAGCAGCAGGCCCGCCGCGCGGAATCGCCGCCTCGGCACCGTGGCGCACCACCAAGCCAGTGTAAGTCCCGTGAAGGCAAAAACTCCCGCGACGAGACTGCCGCAAAGCTGCACGCGCTGGGTTTCTGGCGTGATGGACTCCGGCACGGACCATCTCTCCTGCATGGCCAGCCAGACGCCCGCACCGACCAGCGAGAGCACCGCCAGGGCGATCACCTGACGCGAAGACGAAGCCAGCGCCGTCACTCCGCCAGCCAGAGCACAGATCAGGCCACCCGCGAGCAACACCGCGCCGCTCATGGCCGCCCATTGCGCAGCACCGAGATCAAAGCCGCGCCAGCCCTGGCTCAGCACGAGCAGCAGCGGCAGCATCACAGCGGTGAAAAGGAAAAGCAGCTTCCCACACCAAAGCGCCGCCTGTCCCACTGGCCGCGTGAGGCTGAAGGTGTCCGTGTTTGAGGGCGAATCCGCGCTGACACAGCGCCACACCACGGCGGGGCCTACGACCATGGGCGCGACCTCCATCCATAGCTCCAGGTTCACATAGGCGAAGAGCGAACCCGAGCTTTTCGCCTCAAGAACCCGATGCCACTGGCGCAGGACAAGCACGAGCAGCCACAGCAGCACCATAAACCGCTGATGCCGCCACTCGACACGGCTTTGATGAATAACACGAGTGAAGAAGGGCGCGGCAGTCATGGCTTCAGAAACCTCCAGGCTCGTTTTTCAGGCACATACACAAAATCGCTCACCTTCAGGCGGCGGAAGAAGGGGCATCGCTCATGCTGTGGCATGCGGTTGCTCCGCCAAAAGTCACTGCCATCCGCTTTCAGTAGTTTGGGGTAGGGGCAGTAGCCGCCCGACTGGCTGTTACGATCGCCATCAAGTCCTAGCAAACGCAGGCAAACATCAAATGCCTCTGCAGAGCCAAACTCAGCGGCAATCTCGATCCAATGTTGAGATTGACTGGACTGCATCATCAGCATCGTGTGCTCATACTTTTTCTTCACCACAGCTTCTACCTGAGCCTTCGTCTCAGGTTGTTTGTCGAGGCCGCTGATGATGTTTCCATACCAGTCATGTGGGGCGGCTCTGAGCAGTCTTTCGATCACCTCAGGATCATCTTTCCAAGCCAGCAGCAGAGCTTCAGCTCCGGGTGTCAGCACGGTGGCCGCGAGGAGGCTTGTTTTATGATGCTTCGCAGCTTCCGCCCAGCCTTTCTTCACCACCAGTTCTGCCATGCGAGCATGATGCGGAGCACGCTCGATCAAGACGTCTCGCTGATCTTCGGTCACGAAGCGTTCGAGGAGGTTGTTCGTCGGGTAATTGGACCAGCCCGGCCAGTTCTGCGAGCGCAGGTCGAGCATCAGCGGCAGGTGATCTTTTCCCAGAGGCTCAAATGCCTGCGTGATGTGTGGGTGGGCCGGGTAGGAATAGACAGCCTTCGTGAGTGAGGCTGCGGTGAAGAGGTCGTACACATAGCGCCGAGCTTCCCGTTCGCTGCTGCCGGCAGATGGGACTTTGAGCGTGCTCAGCCGTTCCTGGAAAGTCTTCAGCTCACGACCCCGGTAAAGAACCTCTGAGTCTTCCCAGCGTAGATCATCATTTCTGAAATCCGATGGCAGGTCAGCGAGACGCAGTTCAGGAGACTTCCAGCTCGTGCGGCTCTGGCCTAGAAAACGGCTGCGCAGCAGGATGAGCCGTGCTGAGGACAAGTCCACGTCTGTCGGCTCACCATCGGCGTGATTGAAAATGAACGGCCAGGTCAGCTCCAGCAGCGTGTGACGCCAGCCCGTGTGATCGCCGCGCTGGCTGACGATCGTCTGCTTCGTCGGCTCCAGCCTGACGAGACGCTGCGCTGGCAGATGCAGCAGAATGGCCTGCCCGTTTTCCGCATCCCAATGCGCACGCGATTCCTGATGCAGGAAAAGTGTGAGCGCCCCAGGCTTTGGTCCCTCCGCCGGACTGACGCGCAGGATTTTCCAGCGGACTTCATCACACTCCGCACTGGCATTTGCAGCGACGGGCATTTCCATCGCCAGATCCCGCTGGAACCAATCCACCGCGAAATCGGTCTCGATGCCGAGCGGCTCATCGAAACGCGGATGCGGTTTGGAAAAAGCGGCCAGCGGAGTGAGAGCCTGATCGTTCAGCGTCCACTTGGGCATGTACTCATCAGCGGGCATGAGCAGCGTGCTCTTGGGGAAGAAGCTACTCAGCACCTGATTCCCGCGATAGACCTCCCACTGCGGCGTGAAATAGGGCGAGGGGCGATACGGATGGCGTTCCGTGCTTTCGACGCGACGGGAGGAACCCGCCTGAGTGAAAACGCTGCTGAGCGGACGCAGCACCACATGCACGTCCTTCATGCCAGTGACCGACGGCAACTTTCCGCGAAGCGACGGACCAAAACTCCGCTCCGCGCCTTCGAATCTCGCTTTCGCGAGGTCGAATGATGTGTGGAGCTGTGGAGCGAGTTTTTGAACCAATGCCGCATCCTGGGAAACCGGCGCTGAATCGCCCCACGATCCGAATCGAGCGGCCAACAAGCCCAGCAGGCCAGCGAGCGATGTCAGCGCGAGGCGTCGCCGAAACGAATAGCCGTGAACCAGGTGCCGCCAGACCAGAGCACTGCTCAGCAACGCAAACACGCCCCACCCCAGCGCGAGAGCAGGCCAGGTCTGGTAAAAACTGATCGTGCCCGAATCCGCCGTCGCGACATCGAGCAACTTCGACGTGACGAACAGCGTGAACGCGAGGGTCAGCAGCAGCTTCCACACCTCCCTCCGCTGCCACAAGGCCAGCATGGGCAGCAGCCACGCGGTAAAACCCGCCGCAAAGCAAAGTCGCTCCGCCATGCCCCGCAGCACATCGGCAAAAGGCCGGCCTGATAGCACGAGATACAGTCCATTCTGCAAAACGACCGGCAGCACGATCAGCAACAGCCAAGTCATCAAGCGCGCCAGCCAGTAGTCACGCACGGACAAAGGCCGCGTGCTGATGAAGCTGCGATCACTCCCCGGCCGGTCCTCCGGGCAGGAAAGCAAAAGCGACAAGCCCGCGAGCATTACCACCGCCGGCAAATACGCCAGCCAGGCGGCCTGTGGCACGCCTGCGCGCATCGGCAGCAGCCATTCGAGATTCACCGCCAGCTCAAAGGCCAGCAGCGCCAGAAACGCCATCCAGCGCAGCCGCAAATAGCGGAACTCTTTGCCGAAATGATGAAGGACGAGGTTCATAGCTCATTTCCCTTCGAGACGATAGGCACGGGCGAGCGCGACGAAGATCTCACGCAGGCTCATGGGGCGGATTTCGGGCGTGGAGGCGGTCGGAATGGCCTCGCGGAGTGAGGCGGCGAGCTGCGTGTCGTTTTGAAAGCGGCTCGCGGTGAAGCGCAGCGTGCGACCGGCCTGCTCGGCGTGCAGCCAATCGGTGGGAAGGCTAACGGGAGCTCGCGATTGATCGGGGAGCACGACTTCGATGGCGCGGAAGCGGCTTTGCAGGCTGTCGCTGGTTTCATCGAGGGCGAGCTTGCCGCGATTGATGATGGCGATGCGGTCGGCGAGGCGTTGGACTTCTTCGATGTCGTGCGAGGAGACAAAAACGGTCCAGCCTTCCTGCTCGGTGAGTTCGAGGAGGCCGCGGATGAATTCATCGCGCACGAGCGGGTCGAGTCCGCTGAAGGGTTCGTCGAGGACAACGAGTTTCGGCCGATAGGCGAGGCTGCTGAGCAGCGCGGCCTTCATGCGCATGCCGCGGGAGAGGTCTTTCAATTTGGTGGTGAGCGGGAGGTCAAATTGTGTGAGCAACTGGGCCTCGAAGGCCTTGTCCCAGTTCGGATACAGCGGACGGCAGTAGTCGAGGAACTGCTTCACCGTCATCCACAGCGGAAGCTCCATGTTTTCCGAGACGTAACCGATCTGTGTGAACTGCGCGGGGCCGAGTTTTCGCGAATCGGTGCCCAAAACGCTCGCCGAGCCGGAATCCGGCCGATAGAGGTTCAGCAGGCATTTGATGGTCGTGCTCTTCCCTGCCCCGTTTGGGCCTAAAAACGCCGTGACCTGCCCTTCAGGCACTTCGAGGCTCAAACCGGCCACGGCTTCGGTTTTGCGGAAGCGTTTGTGAAGATCGGAAATCGTGATCATAGGCTTTTGAGGTGGGTGATGACTTGGTTGAGCGTGAGATTGAGTTCGGCGGCCTCTTTGAGCAGCGCACGGCACTCCGGCGTGATCTGCGCGAGACGCTCGGCGAGGCCGGGTTGGTCAGGTTGCGTGACGACCATGCCGATGCCGGGGCGTGAATTGAGCCAACCGGCGTCTTTGAGCTGCAGGACGACCTTGTGCGCCGTGGTGGGGCTGATTTTCAGCTCCTGGCTCAGCGTGCGCACGCTGGGAAACTCATCCCCCGCCTTCATCTGGCCGGTCAGCAACGCCTTGCGCACCGCCAGCAGGATCTGGTCGGAAACGGGCGTGCCGTCGGTGAGCTGGATGGAAAAAGGCAGCATGACTCGCAGTGTGTTACTAGTGTAACAGCACAACTGATACACTGGCAACAAAAAAATGTCTCTGCCCTTAGACGAGCTGTTGAGTCACTCAGTTTGTCTCCCCTGCTCCGACACATAAATCACCGGCACAGCGACCGCCTGAACGGGCAAGGTCACCACATCAAGCACGCCGAGACCCACGCGAGTCGCGACTGACGAAGGCTCATCCGACCAACCGCTTCCGAGAGCGTGAGAATGACTCAGGCAGCTTGTGAGCCCCAAAGTAACAGCCATTGAGAGCAGGAGATAGAGGGATGACTTCATGGCATCCACTATGACGAGGGCTGCTGCTCCAAGTGTCATGCATTTTCTCAATGCACGCATTGAGAGAGTCGAACACCACTCACTTCTTCCGACCACCACGCTTCGGTTTGGCGTATTTCACCTCCTGCCGCGGCGAAACATCGCCTGTGGCACCCTCAACACGCTTCTTCAGCTCGCGGATCTGGTCGCGCAAAAGAGCCGCACGCTCGTATTCGAGCTTCATGGCGGCTTCGGCCATTTCTTGTTCGAGTTCGCGGATGGTCTCAGTGATGGCGAAGTCGCCGCCACCTTCACGGACGACGCTTTCCTCGACCTCGCGGGCCTTGCCAAGGATTTGCAGGCTCTCCTGCACGGCGCGGCGCACCGTTTGCGGCGTGATGCCGTGCTTCTCGTTGTGCTCGATCTGCACCTGACGGCGGTAGCTGCTGATATTGAGGAGGCCGCGGATGCTCTGCGTCTGAATGTCCGCAAAGAGCACCACCTCGCCCGCAACATGTCGCGCCGCACGACCAGCGGTCTGAATGAGCGAGGTCTCGCTGCGGAGGAAGCCTTCTTTGTCCGCATCGAGGATGCAAACGAGGCTCACCTCCGGCAAATCGAGGCCTTCGCGGAGCAAGTTGATGCCCACCAGCACATCGCAGTCGCCTTTGCGCAGGCTGCGGAGGATTTCGACGCGCTCGATGGCGTCGATGTCGCTGTGCAGATAACGCACTTTGAGGTTCAGATTGCGCAAATAGTCCGTGAGGTCCTCGGCGGTGCGTTTCGTGAGCGTGGTGACCAAAACGCGTTCGCCCTTCTCGATGCGTTGACGGCAAAGTTCGATGGTTTCGTCGATTTGGCCCTTCAACGGCTTGATGGTGATAATCGGGTCAAGCAAGCCCGTGGGACGAATGATCTGCTCGACGACGAGCGGACGCTTCGGCGTGGTCACATCGAATTTTTCGACCGATTCGCTGCTTCCGCTTACGCGGATGGCTTTTCCGGGCTGCGCGGCGGGAATGCCGTCATCGGGCTTTTTGTTCGGAATGTAGCCCGTGTTGCCCACGACGCTGTTTTCCATCTCGAATCGGGCTGGCGTGGCGCTCACATACACCAGCTGCCCCACCTTCCCCATGAACTCCTCGAAACGCAGCGGACGATTATCGAGCGCGCTCGGCAGGCGGAAGCCATGCTCCACGAGCACCGTTTTGCGTGATTTATCGCCTTCAAACATGCCGCCGATCTGCGGGATGGTGGCGTGGCTTTCATCGACGAAGACAATCGGCGGCTCCGGGAAGAAATCGAGCAGCGTGCCCGGCGTCGCGCCCGGTGCGCGGCCGGTGAGATGACGGCTGTAGTTCTCGATGCCCTGGCAGAAGCCCATCTCCTGCATCATCTCGATGTCATACTGCGTGCGCATCTTGATGCGCTGGGCTTCGAGCAGCTTTCCCTCCTTCTCAAACCACGCCACGCGTTCATCGAGCTCCTCGCGGATTTTGACGATGGCCTTGCGCAGCTTGTCGCCTGGCGTGACGAACTGTTTCGCGGGAAAAATAGTGTAGCTGGGCAGTTTCAGCGTCACCGTGCCCGTGAGCACATCCACGGCACTGATGCGGTCGATCTCATCTCCGAAGAACTCGATGCGGATGGCCTCGTTTTCGAGGTAAGCGGGCACCACCTCGATCACATCGCCACGGGCGCGGAATTTGCCGCGTTGGAGCTGGTAGTCATTTCGCTCGTAGAGCATGTCCACGAGCTTCGTGAGCAGTTCCTCGCGGGTCATCTGCTTGCCGGTGTGCAGCGGCACCATCATGCCCTCGTAGTCTTCCGGCGATCCCAAGCCGTAGATGCAGCTCACACTGGCCACCACGATGGTGTCCTTTCGCGTCAGCAACGCACCCATGCTGGAAAGGCGCAGACGCTCGATCTCGTCGTTCACGTTCGAGTCCTTCTCGATGTAGGTGTCCGTGCGCGGGATGTAAGCCTCCGGCTGGTAGTAGTCGAAGTAGCTCACGAAATACTCCACCGAGTTCTCGGGGAAGAAGTTCTTAAACTCCGAGTAGAGCTGCGCAGCGAGCGTCTTGTTGTGCGAAAACACCAGTGCGGGCTTCCCGATCTCCGCGATCACATTCGCCATCGTGAAGGTCTTGCCGCTGCCCGTCACGCCGAGCAGCGTCTGGTGCCGGTTTCCGGCCCGAACGGACTTCACCAGCTTCGCGATGGCCTGCGTCTGGTCGCCGCGCGGGTGAAATTCGGGGTTGAGCTGGAAGATCGCGGATGACACGCGGCTACATTACACCGCGAGACCCACTTCGGAATCCATCTGCTGACACAGTTTCTTCGCGTCACGGAAGCTGATCAGCCTGCGATTTTGCTCGTCCCAGAGGCGTAGATTGACGCACTTCAGGCTGGAGAGCAGCGTGAGCGGCTTCACGGTGTGAAACATCGGGTGCGAGAAGTGGCAGCGCTCGAGATGGTAGTTCGGGATGCGGGAGCTGAGATGATGAATGTGATGGAAGCCGATGTTCCCGGTGAACCACTGGAGGATTTTCGGCAGTTTGTAGAAGGAACTGCCCTCGATGGCGGCGGTGGTGTAATCCCAGCCTTCGCGGCTCTCCCAGTAGGTGTCCTCATACTGGTGCTGCACATAGAACATCCAGATGCCCGCGGCGCCGGCGATGAAGGTGACCGGAAGCTGGATCATGAGGTAGGCCTTCCATCCGATGAGCCAGCACATGCCTGCGACCATGAAAGTGACGGCGACATTCATCCACATCACCGAGGAGCGATCCTTGCCCTTCGCACGGGGCGAGGGAAAGCGTTGATAGAGCACGAACAGAAACAAGGGCCCGAGCACGAAGAGGACGAAGGGATTGCGCACAATGCGGTAAAAGACCTTCTTCGTGCGAGAGGCTTGGTGATACTCCTTCACGGTCATCGTCCAGATGTCGCCATCGCCCCGACGGTCAAGGTCGCCGGAGGTGGCGTGGTGGACGTTGTGCTGCCAGCGCCAGTGGCCGTAGGGCGTGAAGGTGAGCATGCCGGTGATGAAGCCGAGAATGTCATTGGCCTTCTTCGACTTGAAGTAGGAGCCGTGGCAGCAGTCATGGAAAATGATGAACGTGCGCACCACCAGCAGGCCGGCGACGACCGCAAGGCCAAGGGTGAGCCAGTAGGACACGGAAAGACTGCGCCACATGAGATACCAGAGCACGGCGTAGGGCACCAACGTGTTGACGATCTGCCATACGGCCCTAGGCACCGAAGGAGTCTGGAAAGGAGCGATGATTTGCTTCCATTCGGTGATGGAAGCCTGCACACGGTCGGGAGATGCTGTCATGGGTCGGTCAAAATGGGGTAGGTAGCAGATTTTCAGGCCTTTGCCCGATTTATTTTCGAGCAAAGCCTATCTAATCAAGGGATGTGAAAGATTTGCCAAGACAGGCCAGCCAGGCTCAGTAGTCCCGGAATGGCCCACGAGGCTCGCTGGCATCCATCTCGGCACGCCAGGCCTCGAAGCGCTCACGCATCTGTCTGGCCATTTCAGGCTTCTCCCGGCTCAGATCGTGTTTTTCGCCCAAATCGGTGCTCAAATCATAAAGCCCGCCGCCCTTGCCGGACTCCACCCACTTCCAGTTTTCGAAGCGAGCCGCTTTGTCGGCCCGGCGCTGCCAGAACATCTCACGTCGCGGTGATTTGGCCTCGCCCCGCAGCACGGACAGCATGTCGTGGCCGTCGAGCTTCACGCCTTCTGGAGGTTTGGCGCCGGTAGCTGCCAGCAGCGTGGGCAGCAGCTCCAGCGAGGTGAGAAACTCGTCGGTCACCTTTCCTGCCGGCACCTGTCCCGGCCAGCGCAGGATGAAGGGCACGCGCAGCCCACCCTCCCACATCGTGCTCTTGCTGCCTTTCAGCGGTGCGTTGCCACCATTCCCGCTGCCGCCGTTGTCAGAGAGGAAGAGGAACATCGTGTCTTTCGTGAGCCCGGCTTTCTCCACCGCCTGCATCACGGCTCCGATCGCCTCGTCCATGCAGGTCAACGCGCCGCAGTAGCGTGCCAGCTTCTCGTCCTCGACCTTCCCCCGATACATGGCGACATACTTCTCCGGTGCCTGAACGCCCTCCCCCTTCTTCTTTTCGCCCTCCTTGGTCCCTTCGCCGAAGGTCGAGGCGCTGTGTGGGGCGTTGAAGGGCAGGTAGAGGAAAAAAGGCCGCTTCCCCGCGTGCTCACCGATGAAGCGCAGCGCCTCGCGACGGAAAACCTCCGTCGCATAGGTGCCCTTGTCCTCCTCCGTGCGTTCATTGCCGCGAAACATGGAGGGCAAGCCGTAACGCTCGTGCGTGAAGTAATCGATGCCGTTGTTCCCGTGGCCGTAGAAGAAATCAAAGCCACGCTGCAGCGGCAGGTAGCGCTTCGCCTGCCCCATGTCCCACTTGCCCACGCAGCCAGTGGCGTAACCGGCTTTCTTGAGTATGTCGCCGATGGTGACCTCCCGCACATCGAGCCCCAGCGTCATCTCCGGCGACACCGCGTACTCCTCGGCATCGAAGTGATGTCCGTAGTTCACCATGTCATTGCGCACCATGTCGTAGAGTCCGTTGCGCTGCGGATAGCGGCCGGTGAGCACGCTGCCCCGCGACGGCGTGCAAGCCGGCCACGTCACATAAAAACTCGTCGCCCGTACGCCCTCGGCGGCCAGCTTGTCGAGATTCGGCGTGATCAGCGGCTTCGAGCCGATGCAGCCGAGGTCTGGATACCCCTGGTCGTCACTGATGATCAAAACAACATTCGGCTGCGTGGCGAGACACGCAGTTGAGAGGAGGGTCAGGGCGAGGAGGCGCAACAGTTGGATGGAACGAATGCCATCGAGTCCTTTTTGCCGGTTTGTGAAGATGGTGCGTGATTTGGTGATGACAGCCCGTGCAGCTTCTGCTTATAACGCGCCTGCAACGAAACCCGCGTCTTCGGTTTTGCTCACGGCAATGATCGCCCTGACTCATTTGTCGTATGCGCAGACGACATCGCCCGCTGCGGTGCTCGGCGTGCCGCGATCCTGGCAGCGCGAGAAGGGCGCTTCGTTCATGGCGGAGCTGCGTGGTGTCGAAGGCGGCAAGGTGATCCTCCAAGCGGCGGACGGACGCACGGCCACGCTGGAGCTTGCTGATTTGTCACGGGTAGATCGTGATTATGTGCGTGGAAAGATGGGCACACTGGCGCAGCGCTGGCTGTCACAACTCGCCCCCGCCGTGAAGCCTGCGGCCGACCGCTCAGGCTGGCCGACCATGGTACGAGTCCGGCCGGAATCCCTGCGCATGAGTGTGAAACGGCCCTTTCAGGCAGGAAAGGGAATGAAGTTTGCCTCCACGCACTTCGAGTTTGACGCACCGGTGGAGATTTCGGACGCCGAGCAGCGCTCCATCGCCACACCGTTTGAATTGATCCATGAGGTCTGGCGGCTGGCACCCTGGGGAGTCATCACGCCGCCGAAGGGCGGTGGTTTGTTTCAGGTCGAGCTGTTTCTTCACACCGCAGCCTACGAGGCTGCGGGCGCGGTGCCAAACTCCGGCTGCCATTACGATCACGTCACGAAAAAACTCCGTGTCCTCGGCTCCGCCATCGGACTCGATCCCGGGCACGCACCGCTCTGGCGCGACGAGCAGTCGCAGGTCCCGGCACTGACCTACTCAACGAGCTTGCTGCTGCAGCAAAACCTCCTCCTCACCATGCCGACCTGGCTCGCCCCGGCCCTTTCGATGGGAATGCGGGATCTACCAATCCAAGGCGAACAAGCATGGCCTCTGGAGATGCTGGCGGACTTGGAGGAAACCACGTCTGGGACCAACCTCACAGAGGCGGAAGTGCGCCGGTATCTGAGTTCGCAGGATGAAAAAGACAACGCGCCGCTTGAGCGCGAAAAAATGCGACGCATGGGCGTTTACCTCATGCGGAAGGATGGCAGCAAGGGGGCCAACCTTGGCGCGTTCATCGCGGCCATATCGACGGACCTGCCCGCCTGGGAGCAATTTTTCGCGCGCATGAGCGAGCGAAGAGAGGCAGTGAAGAAGTCCAGGAATGATCCTGCGACCACCGTTCCAGAGGCTCCCACCGCTCCATTTGGCATCGAGAACCCGAACGATTTTCGATGGTATCATCTCTCCAAGCTGCTCGGTACGCCTGACATCGAAAGCGGCCTTCAAAAAGCCATCCTGGCTCTCACCAAGAATTCATGAGACCTTGTCTTCTTTTCCTGTCACTGGCCCTTGGCTGTGCTGCCATACTCTATGGAGAGAGTCCGCGTGCCGTGCGCAACTGGACGGACACTTCAGGCCGCACACTTCAGGCCGCATTGCTCGGTTTTGACTCCGGACAGGTGGCCCTACAGTTTCCTGACGGCAGGATCACCCGCCTTCAGGCAGCCCAGCTCTCGGAGGCCGATCGTGAGTTCATCGCGCGCCACATCGCCGAGGTCTTCGATCCCATCACAGGCAAGGAGGTGCCCATGAGCGGAGCGGTGAAGCGTGAGGAAATGTCCTTCACCGCAGGCCGGAGCTGGCCGTCCAGTCTCACTGCCACACAGTCTCTCCTCTTCACACGCAAGGCGGGTTATGACGAGGCGATGGGCTGCGAAAAACATCGCTCGCGACGCTTCGAGTACTTGCTGCACAGGGGCGTGGCCATCGGCGACGACCTGGCCCGTGTCTTTGAAGGCACCTACGAGCTGCTGCGCTCCTCACCGTGGGGCATCCAAGCGAGTCCGCAGGATGGGTTTTTTCGCGTCGAGGTGTTCGCCAGCACGGCCGATTACCACGCTGGCGGCGGCCCCGAGGGATCATCTGGCGTTTACCTGCTGGAACAGCGCATCTTCAAGCTGCCCCTGCAAAGCCTTGGCCTCATGCTTCCTCCGGGCTACCGGCTCACGGATCCTGCCCGCGCCATGGCCACGCTCATCCACGAGATGACGCACATGATGATGCATGACGTGCTCGATCTGCTGCCCATGTGGTTTACAGAGGGGAGCGCCGAATACACAGCCTGCATCCCTTACGTCAGTGGTGTTTTCTCACCGCCGAAGGTGGGTGAAGGAGTCATGCGCGCACTGAACCACCCGATGAACAGCGGTTTCGGCGATCAGGTCGTGATCGCTCCGTTGCTCCCGCTGGCTCAACTGCTGGAGATCAACATGCGGCAGTGGCACGAGTACGGCATCACCGGCGCTGTCACACCCGCGCCGGGGCCGGCTGTGATGCCTGTTGGCAGAGCCGATCCGGTGCGCATGGCCTCACTCTATAACAGCAGCCTTCTGCTCACCTACTATTTCATGAACCTCGAGGGTGATCGCAAGGGCACCCGGCTGCTCCAGTTTTTGGAGGCCGTCAGAAAAGAGCAGCCGCGCTGGAACGCCTGGCGCGAAGAGTTGTTCCGCTACCTCGCCGCCCGTGACGAGTTCATGAAGAAGCCGGGGGTCGTCAAGCAGCCGGACGGCACCTTCACCTACCCCACCTACCTCAATCCGCCGCCGCAACCCGTCCCTCCACGTCCTGAATATGCCAGGGGCGAGGTTTTCAAGATCCATCTGCCCATCCTCCTCAACGGCAAGACACCGCAGGAAATGCAGGAGGCAGCGCTACAGGCGGTCGTGGCAGCGGGAATTCAGCTGCCACGCTGAAGGCAGGCAATCACTTCACCTTGAAGAGCTCCACGTCGAAAATCAGCGCCTCGTTCGGGCCGATGTCGCGACCGGCACCGCGGGGGCCGTAGGCGAGACGGGACGGGATGTAGAAGCGGAACTTCGAGCCTTCCTTCATGAGCTGCACGCCTTCCGTCCAGCCAGCGATGACGCGGTTCAGCGGGAATTCGATGGTCTCGCCGCGCTTGTAGCTGCTGTCGAAGACCTTGCCGTCGATCAGCGTGCCTTCGTAGTGAACTTCCACCGTGTCCGTGGCCTTTGGGCTCTTGCCGGTGCCTTCGGTGATGACCTGGTATTGAAGGCCGCTGGCGGTGACTTTCACGCCTTCCTTTTTGGCGTTGTCTTCGAGGAATTTTTCACCTTTGGCGAGTGCGATGTCGGACATGATGGGGGATGGGGTTGAGTTGGACGGAAGAGGTTAGCGCGGAGCGGCACTGTGGCAAGCGGCGGGAGCAATGACGAAAGCAGAGCCGAGCGAAGCGAGACAGACGAAGCGAAGCTGCGCCCTTGGGTGAATGAAATGAATCAATGAAGAATGATTGGCAGCGGCTACACTCGTCGCATGAACCGCGACCGCATGCTCTCGCAACTTTCCGCGCACAGCGGCCCCTTTGACATCGCGATCATCGGCGGCGGAGCCACGGGACTGGGTGCAGCGGTGGATGCGGCCTCACGCGGGCATTCGGTGGTGCTGGTGGAGCAGAGTGACTTCGCGAAGGGAACTTCGAGCCGCAGCACGAAGCTGGTGCACGGCGGCGTGCGTTATCTGAAGCAGGGTAATGTCTCGCTGGTGCTGGAGGCGCTGCGCGAGCGGGGGCTGATGGTGCGCAATGCGCCGCACCTCGTCCACAGCCTCGCGTTCGTGATTCCGAGCTACCACTGGTGGGAGGGGCCGTTTTACGGCATCGGATTGAAGATGTACGATGCGCTCGCCGGCCAGCTCGGCCTGGAGCCGTCACGCTGGCTCACGCGGGAGGAGATGATCGAGCAACTGCCCACTTTGGAGACCGAAGGACTCGACGGCGGCATCGTGTATCACGACGGGCAGTTTGATGATGCGCGGCTCGCCATTCATCTCGCGCGCACGGCGGCGAATCATGGCGCGATCCTGCTCAATCACACGCGCTGCCGTGGCCTGATGAAGGAAAACGGCCACGTCATCGGCATCCAGGCTGAATGTGTTGAAAGCGGCCAGCAGCATGAGATCCGTGCGAAGTGTGTGATCAATGCCACGGGCGTCTTCGTCGATGACGTGCGCATGATGGACGATGCGAAAGCAGACAAGATCGTCGCACCCAGCCAGGGGGTGCATCTGGTGCTTCCAGGAGAGTTTCTTCCCGGTGATTCGGCGATCATGATCCCGAAGACGGACGACGGTCGCGTGCTCTTCGCCGTGCCATGGCATGGACGCGTCATCATCGGCACCACGGACACGCCGGTGGAGCATGCGACGGTCGAGCCGCGTGCGTTGCCGGATGAAATCGAGTTTCTCATGACACATGCGGCCCGTTATCTCACGCGTGATCCAACGCCGCGTGACGTGCTGAGCATCTATGCGGGCCTCCGACCGCTGGTGGCGATCAAGAATGCCGAAACGACCGCCGCGCTTTCGCGTGACCACACGATCCTCGTTTCCGACTCCGGCCTCATCACGATCACGGGTGGGAAATGGACCACGTATCGCCGCATGGCCGAGGATGTGGTCGATCATGCCGAATTGATCGGCGGAATCGGCGTGAAGCACTGTGTCACCCACGAACTTATGATCCACGGCAGCGCCACGGTTCTCGATCCGCATGATCCGCTCGCTGTCTATGGCAGCGACGCGGCGGTAATCCGTGCTCTGGCCGCCAAAGAGCCCGAATGGGCCGGGAAAGTGCATCCGCGACTCGATCTGACCTGCGCGGAGGTTATTTTCCATGTGCGTCACGAGATGGCACGCACCGTGGGCGATGTGCTGGCGCGTCGCAGCCGCAGCCTCTTGCTGGATGCGCAAGCCAGCATGTCAGCCGCGCAACGTGTCGGCTCGCTCATGGCCTCCGAGCTCGGCTGGGATGCCGAAACGACCGCGCATCAGGTGGAGCGCTTCCACAAGCTCGCCTGCGGCTACATTCTCGAAGGCTGATCTTGACCATTCATCGCGCCGCATCTTCGCTGGGCGATCATGACCCCTCTCCATCAGCTTCGCGCAGGCATCATCGGCACAGGCTTCATCGGCCCCGTTCACATCGAGGCGCTCAAGCGGCTTGGTGTCACTGTGAATGGCATCTGCGGCTCGTCGAAGAGCGCGCGCAAAACGGGTGAGCTGTGGGGCATTCCGGAGGTGTATGGCGACTACGATTTCGAGGCGATGTATGCCTCGCCGAACATCGACGTCGTGCACATCACCTCGCCAAACAAAGTTCATGTCGAGCAGTGCCTCAAAGCGCTCGAAATGGGCAAGCACGTCATCTGCGAGAAGCCGCTGGGCATGACGGCGAAGGACACGCAGCTCGTGGTCGATGCGGTGCGCAAGGGCGGCAAAAAAGGCCCCGTTTTCGCGGTGAACTACATGTGCCGCTTCTTCCCCGCCATCCTGCAGATGCGCGCGATGGTGGCGCGTGGCGATCTCGGCCAGATCATCCACGTGCAGGGCCACTTTTTTCAGGACTGGCTCCTCTTTGAGACCGACTACAACTGGCGACTGCTCGCCAGCGAGGGCGGCAAACTGCGTGCCGTGGGCGATGTCGGCACGCACTGGATCGACGCGGTCAGCTTTGTGCTCGGCACGAAGCCGCAGAGCGTTTTCGCGCACGTGGAGACCTTCCACAAGACGCGCAAGCGTCCAAAGGGCGAGGTGCAGACCTTTGCGAAGATCGATCCGAAAAAGATGATCGACTACAAGGTGGACACCGAGGACTTCGGCAGCGTGCTGCTGAAGTTCGGCAAGGCGAAGCACGGCCATGCCGATGGCGTGCATGCGAACGCGTTCATCTCACAAGTGGCCGCCGGATGGAAGTGCAGCCTCAGCTTCGGCATCTACGGCACGAAGGGCAGCGTGCGCTGGGATTTGCAGCAGCCGAACGAGCTCTTCGTCGGTCGCCGAGACGAACCCAATCAGATTCTCAATCGCGGCACACCCGGATTTGTCGAGGACGTCGCGAATTTCACCGATTACCCGCCCGGACACCCCGAGGGCTTCAGCGACGGCCACAAGATGCACTACCGCGCCGTCTATGAGCACATCGCCAGCGGCAAAAAGACCGAACCCCTCTTCGCCACCGCCGCCGACGGCCACCACGAGGTCAAACTCTGCGAGGCCATTCTGCAAAGCAGCAAGACGAAGACGTGGGTGAAGGTGTGACGGTGGTGTTTTGCCGCAGGATTTGCGAAGGCAGCGCCTTCAGAACTTCCCGTCCCGCGACTCGAAGTGCGTTGGTTTGCCAAGGGACTCGCCGCCTTGGGAAACCCAGCTCGCGACCCATTCCATGAGTTCTTCGTCTCGGATGAAGGGAATGCCGAGTTCAACGAAACTGCGATAAGGATTGCTCAGGAGCGCGTCGGGAGCCTCTTTCCCTTCGATGTGCACCGACTTGCCGAAGATCTCGCCAAAGCGCTTTGCGACTTCTCGCACGCTGAGAGTGGCGGTGCCGGTCAGGTTCACGATCCATGCGGGGCTTTGTGCCTTGGCGAGACTGAGGATGGAGAGCGCATTCGCATCGCCCTGCCAGATGGTGTTGAAGTAACCCATGCGCACGTCCACCGGCTCATCGTTCCAGACCTTCTGCGCAATGTCCGCCATCACGCCGTAGCGCAGGTCGCAGGCGTAGTTCAGGCGGATGAGCGAGACCGGCGTGCCGCGCACGTTGCTGAAGTGCTGGAAGATGCGTTCGCGACCGAGACAGCTCATGGCGTATTCACCGGCGGGATTGAGTGCGTCTTCCTCGTGACTGCCGCCACGTTCGACGGGGACGAGGCCATACACGTTGCCCGTGGAGAAGGCCGCGATGCGACTGCGATGAAAACGCTCGCATACAAGGCCGGGCAGCCACGCATTCATGGCCCACGTCATCGGTTCCTGGCCGGTGGAGCCGAATTTCATGCCCGCCATGTAGATCACGTTCGGTGCGTGCGGCAAGTAGGCCACGGCGTTCGCCGCCAGCAAATCGACGGCGATGGTCTCGACGCCGTGCCGCTGAAATTCCTCGGCCGACCCCGGCGTGCTGAAGCGCGACACGGCGATCACCCGCCGCTTCGTACCCGCCTCGTCGCTGGCCCGTTTTGCCATCCGCGCCAGCGAAGGTCCCATCTTTCCGGCTGCGCCCAGCACGATGATGTCCCCCGGCATCGTGCGCATCAAGTCGACTACGGCCGGCGTGGGGCGGCTGAGGCGTTCTTCGAGCTCTTCGAGGCTGTTCGGCGGCATGGACGCATCTAAGAACCGAATTGGCGTTTGGGAAAGGCTTTGCTTCGAGAAGACGGCTACTGGGCTCCGGTCGATCTCTCAGGCATTGCCAATAAGCACCGCTTTGGGCCGGAATGGCAGTGTAGCTGCCGAGATCAGAAAACCGCACATGATGCCGACAGGAAAAATGACAGCGGCATGATTCCAAAGGACGATAAAGGGCATCCAGAGGTATGGAATGACAAACAGCACCGCCCCGATGATGGGACTGAAGACACCCATCACTGGAAGTACCAGCCAGTGCAGTCTCCGGCACATCCGATACAGCCACATCCACGTCACCACTGACACAGAAGCCGTCCAAACAGTCCATCCAATGTCTTGAAGCTCGATGAAGTTCTGCCTGTGGCCTTGAACCTCGTGCCTTCCCATCAGCCAGTAGCCGAGAAAGGCCATTCCGACGGCGATCAACGCCACGACCAGATGTTCGAAGAACGGCTTCATGGCGCTTCGGGTTCTGCGGCGTCTTCAGAAGTTCACCACGATGAAGGCTACGTCGTCGCCATCGTTCAGCACTACTTCACGGAAGGCTTTGCTCCTTATCTCCCCACCCAACTCGGCAACAGCCTTGTAGAGCTTGTTCGCCCAGCGAACTTGGCATGGAACAGGTGCCCCCAATCCGTCGCGCCAATCCTTCACGGTTGGCAAAACTCTGGCGACATCAAGGAGCAGTCCGAGCTTCGCTCCTTTCGGCAGATGGTAAGTTCCTGGGAATTGAAATCCTTTTCCCACAGTTACAGCCACTCCATCGGCTGTGGGATCACCATAAACGGCAGGTTGGTGAACCCGTGACAACGTGCTGGAGCACGCTACCAACGAGCACAACAGCCAAAGCCATGCCAAACGGTTCATCACACATGAATCGGATGCCCCTTGGCGACTTCGGTGGCCTCCTTGACCATCTCACTGAGCGTCGGATGGGCATGGATGGTGGCTTCGATTTCGTCCCAGGTGGCTTCGAGGTTCATGGCGAGGCCGATTTCGGCGATCATCTCGGTGCTTTCGCTGCCGATCATGTGGGCGCCGATGATTTCGCCGTGTGGTTCGCCGTAGAGGATCTTGACGAAGCCTTCCGGCTCGGCGGCGGCGAGTGCCTTGCCGCTGGCGACGTAGGGGAACTTGCCGACCTTGAACTTGAGGCCCTTTTCCTTCGCCGCACGCTCGGTGAGGCCGATGCTGGCCACCTGCGGATGGCAGTAGGTGCAGCCGGGGAAGACACCGACTTTCTTGGGCTTGTGCTTCGTGAACATGCCTTCGACGGCCTGCACGGCCTCGTAGCTGGCGACGTGGGCAAGCCAGGGCGGCCCGATGATGTCACCGGCGCCGTAGATGCCTTTGACGGAGGTTTCATAGCGGTCGTTGGTGTCGAGCCAGCCGCGTTCGGTGAGCTTCAATTCGATGCCGCCGGGCAGCACGGGGGCCACCCCGATGGCGACGAGGGCCACATCGGCCTCCAGCGTCTCGGTGGCGGCACCTTCGACGGTGATTTTCACGCCTTTGCCGTTCTCGGAGGTGCCGGTGACCTTTGTGTTGGTGAGGATGCGGATGCCGGCCTTCGTGAGGCTCTTTTCGAGGGTTTGGCTGACTTCGGTGTCTTCCACCGGGAGGATGTTCGGAAGCATTTCGACGACGGTGACCTTCGTGCCGTAGGCGTTGAAGAAGTACGCAAACTCGATGCCGATGGCACCCGCGCCGATGACGATGACGCTCTTTGGCTGGGTGGCCATGGTCATGGCTTCCTTGCTACCGATGACGGTGGTGCCATTGAAGGGGAAACCGGGCATCGGGCGGCTCTTCGCGCCGGTGGCGATGAGGATGTTCGCAGCGTCGTGGGTCTCCTTTTTGCCGTCTGCGGCGGTGACTTCCACCTTGCCGGCGGCAGGGATGCTGGCGGTACCTTTGAGGTAATCGACCTTGTTCTTCTTGAAGAGGAACTCGATGCCCTTGTTGAGCTTGTCGCTCACGCCGCGGCTGCGGCCGATCACTTTGGACCAATCATACTCGATGCTGCCGATTTTCAGGCCGAACTCGGCCGCCCGATGCGTGAGCGTGTGATACAGCTCGGCGTTTTTCAGCAGCGCCTTGGTCGGAATGCAGCCCCAGTTCAGGCAGGTGCCCCCGGCGCGGTCATTTTCAACGCAGGCCACTTTTTTGCCAAGTTGCGCCGCGCGGATAGCTCCGACATACCCGGCAGGACCGCCGCCGATGACAATGAGATCGTAGTTCATGAAAAGAGTGTGTTTTTTGGGGGTGGGACGGTCGAGAGAAGCGCGGCCCCGGCCCGTATTCAACCGCAGATTTCCCCGCTGTGTGCCCGATTGACCGGAGCGCCGGTCGGAATTAAACTCCAACACGCGCATGAGCCTTTTCCGCCCCTCATTTTCGTGCCGGGCCGCCACGATCCTCGTGGTGCTGCAAGTCGTGGCCGCAATCGCGTTCGCCGCCGGGGGTTCGGACAAGACTGCCACGCCGAGAGCCGACATCGACACGCTGCTACGCATCCAGGGCGACGTGCAGAAGCTCCTCCCGCAGGTGCGGCCCGCGCTTGTGGCGATCCAGAGCGGCGATGGCACGGCCAGCGGCGTGATCATTTCCGCCGACGGACTGATTCTGACGGCGGCGCATGTGCCCGGCGATCCAGGAAAAGAAATGCGCGTCATTTTGGACGACGGCAGCGTGACCACCGCGAAATCCCTCGGCCTCGACAAAACGACCGACGCGGCGTTCGCCCGGCTGAAGTCCCGCAGCAAGCCCTGGCCCTTTGTGAATCTTAGCCGCGAGGTCGTCAAAGCGCAGCCGGGCGAATGGTGCTTCGCGCTCGGCCATCCGGGCGGCTTCGACAAGGCACGCGGTGCGGTGCTGCGCTTGGGCAAGATCATCAAGCAGACCGCGAACAGCCTGCACACCGACTGCGTCCTGATGGGCGGCGACTCCGGCGGGCCGCTCTTCAACTTCAATGGCGAGGTCATCGGCATCCACAGCCAGATCTGGGAAAACCGCGATCAAAACGTGCATGTCTCCATGGCACCCTTCCTCCGCTCCTGGGACGCGATGCAGAAATCTCAGGTTATCAAGGTGTGGGGCGTTGGTGCCGGCGGCTATCTCGGCGTCGCTACGGTGATGAATGACAGTGTGGAGCTGGAAGTGGCCGACGTGATCGAAGCCTCGCCCGCGCAGAAGGCCGGCGTGCAGGCCGGGGATGTCATCGTCAGCGTCAACGGTGACGCGATGACCGACCAGCAGCAGTTCAGCGCCACCGTCCGCGCCCGCGCCGCCGGCGACACGCTCAAACTCAAACTCCGCAGCAAGGGCAAGGAGCGCGAGATTTCCGTCAAACTCGCGCAAAAACCGCATGACGAAGGCGAGTAGGGGCAAAAAATGACGAATGAGGAATTCCGAATGACGAATGAAGCCCGAAACCTCAATGAGAAAAATGCCGCGGCACCCGCGGACATGCGTTCGGCATTCGAGCTTCGTCATTCTTTCGTCATTCGATCATTCGTCATTCATCATTCCGCCCTTCTTGTTCTCCTCGGCTCCCTTTCCGCCCTCGCGGAATCCCCACGTCCCACGCTGCCGCCCGAGCAGCGCACGAACGGCAGCCAGACTCTCGTTGCGGTCGAAAAGCTCAAGCCTTTCACCACGGCCTGTGCCGCGCGCATCGAGACCCTGCTAGGCCGGGCGGTCTGCTCCGCCACGATTGTCGGCGAGGACGGCTATCTGCTTCTGAAGGCTAGCGAGGTGCCCGAAGCCGCCAAGGTACGCGTGCATTTCAGCGATGGTCGCAAAGCGGACCTGCGCGAGGTGCATCGTGAGACCTCCCTCGACCTCCTCCTGGCGCAGGCCGTCGGCGTCACCGGCCTGCGCACCGTTTCATTCGGTGCCGCACGTCCGCTCACGATGGGCCAATGGCTGTGCAGCGTCGCCAATTCGGGCAAGGAGACGCGCATCGGCATCGTCAGCGCGAAAATCCGCCGCATCCCCGGCACCGGTGCCGCGCTCGGCATCCGTATGGATGAAAAAAAACCGCCGGCGGGCAAGGGCGTGCGCATCATCAGCATCGCGAGTGAAAGTCCCGCCGAAGTCGCCGGTTTGCAGGAAAATGATGTCATCCTCACCATCGCCGGGGAGCAGGTCGATCAATTCCGCCGCGTGCATGACCTCGTGAACAAGCGCCAGCCGGGCGATTTCATCGAGGTGCGTTACCTGCGCAAAAACAAGGAGGAAAACTGCCGCGTCCGCCTCGCCAGCCGCACCAAGGTGCTGCAAAACTGGGAAGGCGAGGACTTTGCCAACGGCGGCATCTCCCTGCGCAGCGACAACTTCCCCGAAGTCCTTCAGCACGACATCCCGCTCTACCCCAGCGACATGGGCGGCCCCGTCGCCACACTCGAAGGCAAGGTCATCGGCATCAACATCGCCCGCGTCGATCGCGTGACGACCTATGCCCTGCCTGTCGAAGCCTTCTGGCCCGAGGTGCAGAAGTGGATGAAGGCCGACCGTCACCCGCCGAAGGCGGTGCTCGCGGAATAGAGTGGCCGAGAGTGGCTGGTTTTTTCCAAAAACCGAGCCAGAACGTCTTTAAACTCCCCCGGCTCGACTTTCGGAGAAAGTCGGCCACTATCGGTCCTCGCATGCGCTACCAGCCACTCCCCGCCGAACTTTTTGCCACAAGCCGCCAGCGTCTTTACGCCAAGCTCCCGCCAAACTCCCTCGTCATCGTCCACGCCAATGACGTGCTGCCGACCAATGCCGACGGCTCGCTCCCCTTCATCCAAAACAGCGACCAGTTTTACCTGAGCGGCATCGACCAAGAGGAGACCATCCTCGTGCTCTTCCCGGATGCCGCTGACCCGAAGCAACGCGAGATGCTCTTTGTGCGCGAGACCAACGAGACCATCGCCGTCTGGGAGGGCGAAAAGCTCACCAAGGCGCAGGCCACCGAACGCAGCGGCATCCAGCGCGTGCATTGGCTCACCGACTTCGAGACGCAGTTCCGCAGCGTCATGTGCCAGGCGGATCAGGTCTTCCTGAACTCCAACGAGCACATCCGCGCCACCATCCCGACGGAAACACGCGAAACGCGCTTCACACATCGCTGCAAACAGGAATACCCACTGCATGACTACCGTCGCCTCGCCCCGCTCATGCACGAGTTGCGTGTTATCAAGAGTGAACCCGAAATCACCGCCCTCAGAGAGGCCGTCCGCATCACCAGCGACGGCTTTGACCGCCTGCTGAAGTTTGTGAAGCCTGGCGTGCACGAATTCGAGGTCGAGGCCGAGCTCGCGCACGAGTTCATCCGCCAGCGCGGCCGCGGCTTTGCCTACACGCCGATCATCGCCACCGGTGCCAATGCCTGCGTGCTGCACTACATCACCAACCACTGCCAGTGCCAGGATGGCGAGCTGCTGCTGCTCGACGTGGCCGCGAACTACGGCAACTACAACGCCGACCTCACGCGCACGATCCCGGTGAACGGCAAATTCACGCCGCGCCAGCGCCAGGTGTATGACGCCGTGCTCCGCGTCTTCAAAAAATGCTGCCAGATGCTGAAGCCCGGCGTCATCATCCGCGAATATCAGGAGCAGGTCGGCCTGCTCATGCAGGAGGAGCTGCTCGGCCTCGGTCTCATCACGCAGGAAGACATCGCCAAGCAGGACCCCGAAAAGCCTGCGTACAAAAAATACTTCCCGCACGGCACCAGCCATCCGCTCGGCATCGACGTGCATGACGTCGGCCACATGTGGAAGCCCATCCAGCCCGGCATGGTCTTCACCGTCGAGCCCGGCATCTACATCCGGGAGGAAAAACTCGGCGTCCGCCTCGAAAATGACATCGTCATCGGCGAAAACGGCAACATCGACCTCATGGCGCACATTCCGATCGAAGCGGACGACATTGAGGCAGCGATGCATCGGTAGGGACGCGCTGCGCCGTGTCCCATTTGAATGTGGGCTCGCTTCCGACTCATCGTCATAATAGACCAGATACATCGGACGCGACGCAGCGCGTCCCTACCTTTCCTGATGTCTCTTCCCCGCTTCCACCTCCCGCCTGACGCCTGGAGTTCGCCGCACCTCACGCTCACGAGCGACGAGGCGGCGCATTGCAGCCGCGTGATGCGCAAACAACCGGGTGACGTGGTCGAAATCTTCGACGGTGCGGGCCGCGTGGCCGTCTGTGAGATCACGCACGTCTCCAAATCAGAGGTGCGGGCCCAAATCACCGCCGAAAGCCGCGTCGAACCGTTTTCAACGTCGATTCATCTGCTCCCCGCGCTTATCAAGGCCGAGCCTTTTGAGTGGCTGCTCGAAAAAGCCGTCGAACTCGGTGCGACAAGCATCCAGCCGGTCATCACCGAGCGCACCGTGATTCATCTCGATGCCGCGCAGACAGAGAAGAAGCTCGCCAAATGGCGTCGGCACATGATTGAGAGCGCCAAGCAGTGCCACACGCCGTTTGTGCCCGAATTGAAGGCTCCCGTCGCTTTCGCGGCTGGATTGCACGTGACCGCCAATTTCAAACTCATCCCGGCGCTGAGCGAGCATACACGCACGCTCAAACAAGCGCTGCCAACGGACAAACCCGCCAGCGTCGCCGTTCTCATCGGCCCCGAAGGCGATTTCACACCCGAGGAAGAAGCGCAGGCTTTTTCGGCGGGCTTCATGCCGGTCACCCTCGGCCCGCTCATCCTTCGCGCCGAAACGGCCGCCATCGCCACCTTGGCGATTTTGGGACACGAGTTGCGCTGAAAACGGCCCGCATCACGAGATCACTCGTGCAGCCGCTGGTCCGAGTCGATGAACATCCAACACAGCGCCGAGATGAGATACGTCGATGCGGCGACGTAGAGCACGCCGTCCCAGCCGAGGCCCATCGACTTCATCAACCAAGGCACGGCCACGCCACAGAGAGCGCCGCCGAAGTTGCCGATCATGTTCATGCTGCCGGAGACGGAGCCTGCGAGCTTCCCGCCGATGTCCATGCAGGCACCCCACGCGCCGGGCATGGAGAGATCGTTGAAAAAGCCGGACACGCCGAGCGCCAGCATCGCATACGTCGCATTTTTCGTCTGCGCAGCCATCACGATGAGCAAACCGGCCGCCAGCATGCCGAGCACGCCGATTGTACGCCGTGCCGCACTGATGCGGCCACTCGCCGCAGCCAGTTTTTTCGCCGCAAGACCGCCCAGGAAGCAGCCAATGCCGCCGAGGAAGAGCGGCAGGCCGTTCAGGATCGAAGTCGATGTCGCCGCCATGTCCATGCCGAGGCCTTCCTTCGCCTCCATGAACTTCGGCATCCAGGTGATGTAGAAGTACCAGACGTAGCTGATGCAGAAGTAATACACCCACAGCAGCAGCACTGACCGCGTAGCGAAGAGTCTCCCCCACGGAATCTTCGCATGGCCACTGCCCAGGTTTTTCTGCGCATCCTCCAGGAGTGCCAGCTCCGCCGCGTTCACCTTGGGATTGTCCTTGGGATTGTCGCGAAACCACAGCGCAAAGAAAATTGCCCAGATCACCCCAAGGAACGCGAAAATCACGAACGTCATCCGCCAGCTCACTAGGCCGAGCACCCAGACCACCAGCAACGGCGTGAAGGCGCCGCCCCAGCGTGCGAACAGCCAGGTGATGCCCTGCGCCATGCCATGCTCACGCTGCGGCAGCCACACGCTGAACATCTTCGCGATGTTTGGGAATCCGCCCGCCTCACCCGCTCCAAACAGGAACCGGCACACCATCATCGACATCTGGTTCCACGCGTAGCCGGTGGCTGCGGTGAAGAAGCTCCAGAACATCACGATGCGCAGCAAAACACGCCGCGGGCCCCATTTGTCCCCCAGCCAGCCGCCAGGGATCTCGAACAGCGCATACGCCAGCGTGAAGGCTGAGAACACGTAGCCCATCTGCGTGTCATCCAGCTTCAAATCCTCCTGGATGAACGGCCGCGCCTTCGAAATGCACACGCGGTCGATGTAATGGATGATGCCGAGCATCACGGCGAAAACGACCACGCCGTAACGCGTGCGGGAGGGACGGAGGCTGGAGTCCATGCGGATAAAACGCGCATGCTGTCACGCTGCCGCACACCGCGTCAATCCTTCACTTCTCATTCATGCCATGTCCGCGCGATGCGCTCGATCTTGAGCGCCTTGCCGGTGGCGGGATCGATCGTGATGAGAGCACCGTTCACCCGCACGGCTCCGGTGCCGACGCCGAAGCGTGTGGGCATCATGGTGTGAAAACGTTCGAGCACAGGCTCGATCTGGCTGCCGATCACGCTGTCCATCGGCCCGCACATGCCGGCGTCGCTTTGAAAGGCTGTGCCCTTGGGCAACACACGCTCGTCCGCCGTGGGCACATGCGTGTGCGTGCCGACCACGGCGCTCACTTTGCCGTCGAGATGCCAGCCCATGGCGACTTTTTCGCTCGTCGCCTCGGCATGGAAGTCCACGAAGATCACCGGCGTCTCCTGGCGCAGTTGTTCCACGCAGTCGGCGATGACGGGGAAGGGATTGTCGAGCTGCTGGCCCATGAAGGTGCGTCCTTGCAGGTTCACCACGGCCACCTTGCACTTTTTCGACTCCAGAACGACAAAACCTGCACCCGGCGTGCCCGCGGGATAGTTCAAAGGCCGCAGCATGCGCGGCTCCTCGCCGAGAAACGGCACGATCTCCCGCTGGTCCCAGATGTGATCCCCGCTCGTCACCACCGCCGCGCCGGCGCGCATGAGGCCGATGGCAATCTTCGGCGTGATGCCGCGCCCGCCGGCGGAGTTTTCCCCGTTCACCACGATAAAATCGATCTTCAGCTCTTCTTTGAGCAGCGGCAATAGCAGCGAGACTGCCTTGCGGCCCGGCTCGCCCACCACATCACCCAAAAAAAGCAGGCGGAAGAGTCCGTCCGCGCTGTCAGCCGTGTTGTCATTCATGTGTCACCACTTAGTAGATGATGAAGCCGGGGATCAAGTCTAGGATGGACTTTATGATGAAACGAATGCTGCGCGGCGCTTCTCCGGCGGCCTTGCTCGTGTGCTGCATGATCGCGCCGGGCCTGGCCCAGACGATCGTGCCCGCTCCTGCCAAACCTCCCGTTCCTGCGGTCACGGTGCCCGCGCCCGTCCTCACACCGTCGCAGATCACGCCCGGACCCGCCGCGCCGGCGCCCATGCCTGCGCAGCCAGCGGCACCGCCTGTTGCTCCGGTGCCGCCTCCCCCGCCACGTCTCGACCGCCTCAGTTCGCTCGGCACGAAGCCGGACTGGTCCAAGTTGCAGTCGTTTCACCAGTTGCTGACTCGCAGCGAGTTTGAGGCCGCGATGCGGGACGTTTACTCCGACAGCTCCGTTTTTCCGCCTCCTTGGAAGGTGGAAAACGACGGCGTCGTCATCCTGACCGGCGATCCGGCGAAACCTGAGGTACGCGTCGGTTTCTCCAACCGTTCCGAATCATCCCTGCCCGGCGCGCGCACCTGGCGGCGTGCCGCCGAAATGCCGCCGCTCAAAGACCGTCTGCCCTTGAGTGATGTCCACATCGCCATCGACCCCGGCCACATTGGCGGATCATTCGCGATCATGGAGGAGCGCCACCTCAGCTTCGCGCCTGGAGAAAGCATTCAGGAGGGGGATCTCAGCCTGCTCGCCGCACAAGTGCTCGCCGAGCGCCTCAAGGCCCTCGGTGCTTACGTTTCCCTCGTGCGGGAGAACAACAACCCCGTCACCGACCGCCGTCCTGGCGATCTCGCGGACGCAGCGCGTCAAATCCTCGCCGAGGCCGGCTTCCCGAAGCCGGATGAGAACTACAACAACCTCACCGGCGACGCGAAGATCCTCACCGTCCAGTGGCAGAGCGAAAAACTCTTCTACCGCGTCAGCGAGATCCACGCTCGCGCCAAGAAGGTCAACGAAACCATCAAGCCCGACGTCGTCCTCTGCCTCCATTACAACGCCGAGGCCTGGGGCGACGCCACCAAGCCGCAGTTCTCCCCCGCAAACCACATGCATGTCCTCGTCAACGGCTGCTACTCCTCTCTGGAGCTGGAGCAGCAGGACGTGCGCTTCGAGATGTTTTACCGGCTCTTCTCCCGCATCCATGCGGAGGAACTGCCGCTCGCGGAAGCCGTCGCGGACGGCCTGCGCGCCTCTACCAGCCTGCCCGCCTACGTTTACACCACGCCGAATGCCCGCCACGTTGGCAGCAACGCCTACATCTATGCGCGCAACCTGCTCGCCAACCGTGTTTATCAGTGCCCGGTCGTTTACCTCGAGCCCTTCGTCATGAACAACGAGGAAACCTACCGCCGTCTGCTTCAGGGACACTTCATCGGCCGGACCCTCATCGCCGGACGTCTGCAGACCAGCGCCGTCGAGGACTATGTGCGCGGCATCGTGAGCGGCGTGCTGGCCTACTACCAAAAGAACCGTCCCAAATGAAGGTTCTCCTCGTTGGCTGTGGCTTCGTCGGTGAACGCGCGGCGGACCAGCTTCATGCCGCCGGGCATAAAGTCGTCGGCCTCACGCATTCACCCGAGTCCTCCGCCCGGCTCGCCGCCTGCAAGCCATGGCATGCCGACTCCTGCGATGTGTCGAATCGCGATTCTGTGCTCGCACTCGCCGCCAAGCTCGATGCAGGCAGCGTCGATGCCTTCATCCACTGTGCCAGCTCCAGCCGTGGTGGAGCGGAGATGTATCAAAGCGTTTACGTCAACGGCATGCGCCATCTCGTGGAGGCGTTTCCGCGTGCCTTCGCGCTCTACACCAGCAGCACCAGCGTCTATCCGCAGATCAACGGCGAAACGGTCGATGAAACCAGCTTCGCCGATCCTGACCGCGACACCGGAAGATTGCTGCGGGAGGCCGAAAACATCGCGCTCGCCGCCAACGGGGCCGTTGCACGTCTCGCGGGCATTTATGGGCCTGCACGCTCCTTCGTTTTGAAGAACCTGCTCGAAGGCAAGGCCGCCATCGAAGGCAATCACGGCCAGGGGCGCATGCTGAACCAGATTCATGCCGATGACGCGGCTGCTGCGCTCGTTCATCTCGTCACCCATCGCTTGAGCGGCGTCTTCAATGTCGTCGATGACGCGCAGATGACGCAGCGCCAGTGCCTGGAGCATCTGTGCATGACTTTTGGCGTCAAACTGCCGCCGGAACGCGAGCCGGACCCGAATCGCAAACGCGGCTGGAGCCATAAGCGTGTCTCCAACACCAAGCTGCACGCCACCGGCTGGAATCTCCGCTACGCGGGCTACTTCGATGCCTTGCGCGACGATCCCGAGCTTGCCTCGTCCATTTTGAACCTTGTGCACAGCGCGGGAGAGGCACCGCTGCCCCGCCAGCCGAACATCCTGCTCATCGGCCTCATGGGTTCAGGCAAAACCACCGTCGGACGCATCGTCGCGCAGATGATCGGCTTCCAGTTCGTCGATACCGACGCGATGATCGTCGAAACCGCCGGCAAAACGATTCCCGAGATATTCGCCAGCGAAGGCGAGGCCGGCTTCCGCCTGCGCGAGTCCGCTGCGCTGCGCTCTCTGCTCGGAAAACGCGGCTGCGTCATCGCCACCGGCGGCGGCATCATCACCCAGCCGCGCAATCTGCCCATTCTGCGCCATCTCGGCTACATCGTCTGGCTCGACGCCGATCCCGAGCGTCTCGCACGTCGCACCGCGATGAACAACAACCGTCCGCTGCTCGCCGGTGAGGAAGATCCCAAGGCCAAACTTGAACGCCTGCTCACCGAGCGCAAACCGCTCTACAAGTCCCTCGCCGACCTGCGCATTCAAACCGCCGAACTCACCCCCCAGGAGACCGCCTACGGTGTCATGGAAAGCGCCCGCGTCTTTTTCGCGAAGATGAAGCGGTAGGCTTCAAAAGATCAGCTCCAACTGATCCTCACCACCAAGCGCCCGCGCGTCATGGCCGCGCGACCGCAATTCCGCCGCAAACTCCCGCGTGTGACCATGCACCAGGTAAATCCGGCGCGGCTTCACAATCTCCACCGTCTCATGCAGCTCCGGGTGATCCGCGTGATCGCTCAGTGGAAACACCTCATCGACGCCGTAGCGATACTTCGCTCCCGATTGCAGTGCCCAGCCGGAGAGCATGGCTGTCCGCGTGCGAGGCAGCTCCAGTTTTCCGCCGGGCGGAAACACCAGCACATGTCCTGCCGCTTCGCTGGCATCAAAGAGCCGCCACTCCGGCAGATCGCCGACGTGATCCCGCACCACCTCCGTCATCTGTGCCACGGAGGCATGCACCATCACCGGCACATCGATCCCGTGCAGCAGTCGCAGCAGCTCCTGCGCCTTCCCCAGCGAGTAACCCAGCAGCACGGGAACCTTCTCCGCAGCGATCGTCTCCCTGACAAAGCGCCAAACGGCCTCCCGCACCTGCTCCAGCGGCGGAAATTGATACTTGGGCAGCCCGAACGTGCATTCCATGATCAGCGTGTCGGCGCGCAAAAGCTCGCAACGCGAAGCGCTGAGGCCCTGCCGCAGCTTGTAGTCACCCGTGTAAAGCAGCGTCGCCCCGTCTGCCTTCCGCGTCAGATGCAGCATCGCCGAGCCGGTGATGTGGCCCGCGGGCAGCAACCGCAGTTCCCACCCCTCCCATTCAAACACCTCGTCAAATGCCGGTGAAATCACGATTCCGGCCTTCTTCGCCGCTTTGCGTGCCACCATGAGCTGGTGTGTGATCGCGGAGCAAAACGTCAGCTCGTGCCGCGCCACATGATCGCTGTGGGCATGCGAAATGAAGGCGCGCTTCACGCCAAAGTGCGGATCAAGCCACAAATCCACCTCCGGGAGGTAAATCCCGCGAGGATGGGTCACTTCAATCAGCGGAGGCATGGGGAATCACATTCTACGCGTTGCGCGCACGCCGCGCTGCGCCAGTCTTCATGAATGGCTTCCCTCGCCGATCAACTCGCAATTCTCCTCGGTCCCGACCGTGTTTCGACCACGCAGGCCGATCTCGCCACGCACAGCACGGACAAATGGTTCGCGTCAAATCCACCTGAGGTCGTCGTGCATGCGCAAAACGCCGAGGACGTCTCCAAAACACTGCGTTTCGCCAACGAGCACAAGATTCCGGTCACACCGCAAGGTGCGCGTGTCGGCTATGTCGGCGGTGCGGTACCTTTGAAGGGCGGAATTGCTCTTTCGGTGACCCGCATGAACAAGATCAAGGAGATCGCCATCGAGGACGGCGTGGCTGTCGTCGAACCCGGTGTGATCACAGGAGATTTGCAGGCCGCAGTGCGCAAACTCGGCTGGTTTTACCCGCCTGATCCCGCTTCGCTCAAAGAATGCAGTCTCGGTGGCAACATCGCCACGAACGCGGGTGGGCCGCGCTGCCTCAAATACGGCGTCACCCGGCATTACGTGCTCGGTTTGGAGGCCGTGCTTGCCGACGGTTCGATCGTGAAAGCGGGCGGACGTTGTCACAAAAACAAAACCGGCTTCGATCTCGTTGGCCTAATGGTCGGCAGCGAAGGCATGCTCGGCGTCGTCACCGAAGCCACCCTGCGTTTGATCCCGCATCCGCCGATGCGCGCGATGCTCTCCGCCGGTTTCAATTCCTTCGCCGAGGTCGCGAACGCCGTTCAGCGCATTCTCGGCAGCGGCTTCCTACCGTCTGCGCTCGAGATTGCCGACAAGTTCACGCTGCGTGCTGCGCGTGAGTATCTCGGTGAATCCGTCACGCCGCAGGGCGACGCACATCTGCTTGTCGAGATCGACGGACAGCCAGACTCGGTCAAAGGAGAGCTGCAGCAGCTCGTGAAGCTCGTGCGCGACCTCGGCTGCATCTGTTTGAACGAGGCGATGGGCGACACGGCCTGCGAGGCCTTCTGGAAACTGCGGCGCGAATTCAGCTACAGCCTGCGCAACACCGGTTTGATCAAGCTGAACGAAGACATCGTCGTTCCACGCGGCAAACTCATCGAGCTGGTCGATTTCGCCGAGCAGTTGCAGACTGAGTTCGGGTTCCCCGTCGCCAGTTTCGGTCATGCGGGTGATGGAAACATCCACGTGAACATCATGGTGCCCACGATGGACGATCCCGCGATCCGCGAACGTGCCGAGGCCGCGCTTGACCGCTTGTTCCATCAAATCATCGCCTGGAACGGCGCGATCACCGGCGAGCACGGCATCGGCATCGCAAAAGCACGCTGGTATCCGCATGCCGTGACGGATGCGGCACGTGCGATGCACACGGCACTAAAGAAAGCCCTCGATCCGAATGGGATCTTGAATCCCGGGAAGTTTGTGGGGTGAGACCCGTCAGCTTGGCTCCGCTTCAATCGATAGCAGGTCCACCACATTGGCCGACGCGATCACAAACCAGATTCGGACGCGAAGCGGAGTGCCGTCGTCATGCAAAAACCTGGTCGATTCAGCCACACGCAGACGTTCGGTGCCGGGCACGATGGGAAAATCATCTGCTAGGCGGGCCACTGCCCACAACAGGCCAGAAAGCACCTCGTCCATCTTTTCGGTCGCTCCCAGCTTCGAGACCTGCCAGGCATACAACTCGCTTTCGCGCAGTGTGAAAAGATCAGACATTCCAGCCGTGTTTGCGGATCAGTTCATGGGAGCGAGCCACCGTTTCGACACCCAATGGCTGGTCGGATACGTGGGTGACTGAGGCTGGAATGCCTTCCCTGCCCGCCCATGCGTCTGCCACGGCTTTGCGCAGGCGTGCGCCAGGCTGCGAACGCCACCAGGATTCAAGCACACCACGCTCCTCCAGGGACAGCTTGGAGATCGCAGACTGGATTTCGATCACAGACGACATGACGGAAGTTTATGAACGCGGATTGATTTTGCAAACGCCGTCTCGCTGCAAGATCATGCGCTTCTGACCTGTTCCCTGCCAACCACCATGACCAAACTGCTGCTCCCAACCCTCCTGCTCGCGCTGCCGCTGTGCGCCGCCGACGTGAAATTCAAAAAGCTCACGCTCTCCAACGAATTCTGGTGCGAGGGCGCTCATTTCGCCGACTTCGACCAGGATGGGAATAACGACATCTGCGCCGGCCCGTTTGTGTGGTGGGGACCGGAGTTCAAGGAACGCAGCGCCTACAACGCGCCAAAGCCGGACCGCAACAAGCCGCTCACCGACGAGGAATACCTGCCGAACTTCGCGAAGTTCATCGAGTCCGCGCCTGACTACAATGCCAAGGCGGTCGATCCCCTCGGCTACTCGGATTACTTCCTCACCAACACGCACGATTTCAATGCCGACGGCAAAATGGACATCCTCGTCTTCTCCTGGCCGGGCGACATCACCGCGTGGTATGAAAACCCCGGCAAGCGCACCAAGGACGCCTGGAAGCGTCACATCGTCTTTGACGTGACCGACAACGAGTCCCCGCAGCTCGGCGACATGGACGGCGACGGCAAACCAGAGCTCATCTGCCACACCGGTGGTCGTCTGGGCTATGCCTCGCTCGATTGGGCGAATCCCAGCGCGAAGGCGACTTATCACGCCATCGCGAAGCCGGATGTGAAGCGCTATTTCCGCTACACGCACGGCTATGGCTTCGGCGACATCAATGGCGACAAGCGTCCCGACATTCTCGACAAGGACGGCTGGCGCGAGCAGCCCGCCACCGCTTCCGAGGAATGGGTGTTTCACGAGGTGCCTTTCGCGCCGGCAGGCGCTCGCGGCGGTTCGCAAATGCAGGTCTATGATGTGAATGGCGACGGCAAAAACGATGTGCTCACAAGCTGGGACGCGCATGGCTACGGCTTCGCCTACTACGAACAGAAGGCCGACGGCAGCTTCGTAACCCATCAAATCCTCGGCGAAAAGCCCGAGGACAGCCCGCATGGCGTGAAGTTCACGCAAACTCACGCCACCACCATGGCGGACATCGATGGCGATGGCGTTCAGGACCTCATCACAGGCAAACGCTACTGGGCGCACGGTCCGAACAAGGATGCCGAGCCCGGCGCTCCCGCCGTTCTCTACTGGTTCCAGATCAAACGCGACGGCAAAGGCGGCGCTGATTTGATCCCGCACCAAATCGACAACGACAGTGGCGTCGGCACCCAAGTGACCGCCGGTGACGTGAACAAGGACGGCAAGCAGGACGTGATTGTCGGCAACAAGAAGGGCGTATTTGTCTTTTTGCAGGAGTAATTGCCGACGTAGGACGGGTGTGGCGAAGCCCGCCCGTCTCCTCCGGCGTTCACGCTGGATTCAGCGTTTCCGAACCGTCGGGCGGTACTGCGAAGAGTGCTGGGATCACATTCAATCGTCAGCGCAGCACACACCCGACCTACGACAGGACGTCACCTGCCTGCAACTGATGCCCGCGAAGAAAATCAGCGGCAGGCAGGCGCTTGCCGCCTTCGATTTGGACTTCGAGCAGGTTCAGCAGGCCGCTGCCGCAATTGACGAGAATGCCACGGTCATCCGCGCTGACGATGGTGCCGGGCAATGGACAGGCATTCGCCTCAGGAAGGACTTGGGCGCGATGAATCTTCATCTGCGCATCCTTCAGCAAGCAAAACGTGCCCGGCCAGGGCGTGAAGGCGCGAATGAGCCGGTCGAGTTCAACGGCGGAACGATTCCAATCGATGCGACCGTCCTGGCGCGTGAGTTTGCGGACATGCGTGGCTTGCGCGTCGTTTTGTTTCTCGCGCGGCGGATTTCCCGAGGCGAGAAGATCGAGCGCTTCTTCGAGCGCGGCGGGCGCTTGAAGCGCGAGCTTGTCGTGCAAACTGCCGCCGGTGTCGTCGTCGGTGATCGGCAGGCGTTTCATCAACAGCATGTCGCCGGTGTCGAGGCCCTCATCCATGAACATGATGGTCACGCCCGTCTCGCGATCACCATCGCGAATGGCAGCCTGAATCGGGGCAGCACCGCGATGACGCGGCAGAAGCGAGGCGTGGATGTTCAGGCAGCCAAACTTGGGCACATCGAGCACAGCGCGTGACAAAATCTGGCCGTAGGCCACCACGATGGCGACATCGGCATTGAAAGCCTTCAGCTCCTCGACGGCGTGACGGATTTTTGGCGGTTGGATGACTTGTTTTCCCGCTGCGAGCGCCCGCACCTTGATCTGCGGCGGTGTGAGCACCTGTTTGCGGCCGACGGGCTTGTCCGGCTGTGTGACGACACCGACGACTTCGTGCTTCGACGAATTGAGCAGCCATTCCAGCGATGGAAGGCCGATGTCTCCGGTGCCGATGAAAAGAACGCGCATCTCGAGCGGCTAGATTTTCATCTTCTCCAGCTCTTTCCAAGCGTCGAGCTGCATGATGCCGCTCAGGATGTCGTAGAGCACCTTGGCGGGTGCTTGGCTGGCGTCGATGTCGAGAACGCGGTCGCCGGCATAGTGTTCAAGGATCGGTTTCGTCTCCTCCTCGTAAGTGACAAAGCGGTTTTGAATGACGGATTCATTCGCGTCATCGAAGCGGTTGTCTTTGAGCGCACGTTTGCGCAAACGGCGGGCCAGTTCGGTGCGGTCCGGGCAGGACAGATGGAACACCTTCAGAACGTCGATGTGCGGCTCCATGAACTTCGCCTGCTCCACATTGCGCGGTATGCCGTCGAGTACGAGGAAGTCGATCTCCGGCTTGAACAGATGGGCGTCGATGCGCTGTTTCAAGTTCGCGTGCCAGAGCTGCACGGTCACGTCATCTGGCACCAGCTCACCACGGCTGGAGTATTCGACGAATTTCTGTCCGAGCGGCGTGCGGGTGTCGAGCGAGCGAAACACATCCCCGCAGGCCAGATGGTGAAAGCGCGGAATCGAGCCGAGAACCTTGCCCTGAGTGCCCTTGCCGCTGCCAGGGGCACCAAGGATGAGGAGAGTTTTGATTCGAGCGGGGGGGTGAGCGTCGGACATGATGGGGGAGGGCAGACTAGCACGTTACGATTTCGCCACAACTTGCGTGGCGACCGATTTCACGCGCTCTAAGTCCAGCGCGGCCAGATCGCCGCTTTCTTCGCGCAAAACACTTACCCAAGGCTGCGGCGGTGCCCAAACAGCAGGATTTGTCGGACCGAAGAGCAGCAGTGATGGCACCCCACACGCGGCAGCGAGGTGGGAGATGCCGCTGTCGTGTCCCAGGAAGGCCGTGCAGGCACCCAATCGCGCCGCAAGCTCTGTCAGCGGTAGCGCATGCCAGTTGTTATTCGACGTTATCTTCACGCCGCGCGCCTCCTCGGCTTCACCGGTGATGAAAACGATCTCATCGGCGCTGAGTTCGTCCGCAAGACGCAGCCACTGCTCCAGCGGCCAGTTTTTCTTGATCGAACCGCTGCCAACGTGAATGGCGATGCGCGATTTGCCATCGAGGCGCCGCTCAAAATGGGCGCGACCCAACTGCTCGTCGTCCAAAAACATCGCGAGCGTCTCCAGGCCCTTCGCGAGCTGTTTGGAGGCATGTTCGCCCTCATGTTGCACGCGTGGCGAGCATTCGATGAATGTTTTGACGCCAACACGCTCCATACTGGCACGAAACAAACCGTCGGGGTCGTAAAGGAAGCTGACGACGAGATTGAAGCTGCGCAGATGTTCGGCGAGGGCCTCGTCAATCGGGGCATTCTTGGCGAACAGCATTGCCATCGTGCGATGGTCGAAGCTGCGGATGGAATCTGCGAGACCGGCGGTGCGCGCGAGTTCGGCGATGGCGGGGTAACCGATGACTTCGAGGTGGCAGCCGGCAATCGTTTTGCGCAGCAGCCGGATCGCGGGCAGGGTGAGGATGAAGTCGCCTATCGCACCGCCACGAATGACGAGGACGCGGGGCGGAGGTTTCATCATCAATAGAACAGAAGCGCCGCCACGAGCAGCACCGCGCCGTAGCCGATGCCGGACCAGACGGCGAGATTCCAGCGCTGGGGTTTGGCGAGCAGCCAGTTCACCCAGTCACGCATGAGGAAGGGCATGCCGATGAAGTACATGCCGACAATGATCCACACGTAGGCGAGGATCGGCAGCAGCAGGCGGCTTGTCTGCGGCTGGAGGAAAGCGGCCGTGAGCACCGGACCCGCGACGAGAAGCATCAGCGCTCCGAGGGCGCGCACGGCGAGAAATTCCTTCACATAGACCAGCACGGCGACGTAACCGCCGATCGTGATCATGATGAAAATGCGGCGCTTGTCGTAGAACTCGCCCATGTCCATGTTCGCGAGCGCGAA
>Ga0169931_10000756_pt1 | contig 54019 bp, 52 predicted proteins | sample Kivu_15m_20L_FD_129675 | JGI IMG/M metagenome (GOLD analysis project Ga0169931, IMG submission 129675) | Freshwater microbial communities from Lake Kivu, Western Province, Rwanda to study Microbial Dark Matter (Phase II) - Kivu_15m_20L... | ecosystem: Environmental > Aquatic > Freshwater > Lake...
TCGCGACGTTGCCGCCGACCGAGCAGGACTGCTGACTCGAGGGGTCGGGCGCGAAGTGGTATCCGTGCCGCCGGAGCGCCCGGGTGAGATCGAGGTTGAGCATCCCCGGTTCGACCCAGGCGATGCGGTCCTCGAGATCGACCTCGACGAGCTGCTGCATCTTCGTCGTGACGATCAGGACCGGACGTCCGAGCGGCACGGCCCCACCGGCGAGTCCGGTGCCGGACCCCCGCACGGTGAACGGACGACCGAACTGCCGGGCGATCCGCACGCAGCTCTGCACCTCGGCGGTCGTGCACGGGAAACACACGGCGACTGCGTCGCCCCGCAGGAGCGAGGCGTCACGTCCGTAGAGGGCGAGCTCGAGATCGTCGGTGTGGACCCGATCGGCGGCGAGCGCCGCTCGCAACGCGTCGACGACCTCCCCGTCCGACCGCTCAGCGGTCGTCGTCGTCCTCGGCGTCGTCATCGTCGTAGGACTCCGGGCCCCCGGACTCGGACTGCAGACTCTCGAGCAGGCTGTCGAAGTCGATATCTGACGAGCGCTTCATGGCTCGTGCCTCTTCGAACCGGCGATGACGACCCTTTTTCACGGGCCAGCTCCCCATGGTGTGCGACTGGACAACGATGCTAGCACGTTCGACGAGACCCACCGCCAAGCCAGACGACTGTTCGTATCTTTCGTGCTGTCTGGGCACTTCTCGAACTCATTCCGACGCCCCGAACGACCGACCTGATCGCTCCTCGAGACGAAGCCGGCCACCGTCGAAGACGAGGGAGGCCTCCCCGCGGAGGAGGGCTCCGACTTGCCGGCCGACGAGGTCGGCGCGCCAGCCGCTCGTGAGACGTCCCGTCGGCTGGCGCCGCAGCAGGTCCTCGAGGTCACCCCGTGTGGCCAGCATGCCCGCATCGAGCTCGAGGTCGCGGGCGCGCTGGCTCACCCAGGACGACAGGAGCCCCACCGCACCGCGGATCTCGGCGTCGACACCGTTGGCCGCCGCCGCCGGCGGGTCAGGCGGCGGGCCGTCCACGCCTCGCCGCACCGCGGCGAGCAGATCGTCGAGCACGGCGGGTCGGAGCGAGCGCTCGTCGAGGCCCCGGATCCCGCGCAGGTCCTCCGCCCGCGCCGGTGCCCGCTGTGCGATCCCTGCGACCGCGAGGTCGGACACCACGTGCCGCACCGGGATGTCGAGGGTCGCTGCCCGCCGCTCCCGCCACGCCGCGACCTCACGGGCGACCCCGAGCGCCCGCCCTCGGAGCTGGCGGACCTCCTTGATCCGCAGGTACGCCTCCTCCGGCCGGCGGCCACCGCGTGAACGTCGGAGGAGCAGCTCGCATTCGTCGAGCGCCCAGGCAAGTCGCCCACGGCGTTCGAGGTCCGCTGCGAGGTCCCGCCACAGGGGCAGCAGGTTCACGACGTCGGATGCGGCGTAGCGGAGCTGCTCGGGTCGAAGGGGCCGCTGCAGCCAGTCCGTGAGCCGGTCACCCTTCGGCAGGCTCGATCCGAGCCGACGGTCGTGCAGATCCGACAGCGAGGGCGTGCTCATTCCGACGAACCCGGCGGCGATCTGGGTGTCGACGAGTCGTTCGGGAACCGTGCCGCACGCCAGCTCGAGCACCTCGAGGTCCTGGGACGCAGCGTGCAGGACGGCGACGCCGGGGCCTGCGAGGACTCGGGCGAGCGGGGCGATGTCGACGGCGAGCGGGTCGACGAGCGCAATGCCCCCGTCCCAGGCGAGCTGCAGGAGCGCGAGCTTCGGGAAGTAGGTGCGCTCCCGGTGGAACTCGGTGTCGAGGGCGTACGCGTCGGCCTCTGCGAGCTGTTCGAGCACGGCGGCGAACTCGGCCTGCGTCGCGACCACCGGTGGGGCGGTCACGTCGAGGACGGGCTTCACCGCTGCTCGTCGCACGGGCGTCAGTCGCCCGCGCCGTGTGCGGTGGGCAGATCCGCCTCGACCCAGGCGAGCGTGCCGCCGGCGACGTTGACGGCTTCGATGCCTGCTGCCCGCAAGGCCTCGCACGCCCGCATGCTCCGTGCCCCGCTCCGGCAGATCACGTGGACCACCTCGCCGCGCGGGAACTCCGCGAGCCGTTCGGTCACGGACCCGAGCGGGATCAGCTTCGCCGCGATCGCTCGGACCTCGGCGAACTCGTCCGGCTCACGCACGTCGATGAGGACCCCACCGGCGTCGACCGCCGCGGCGGCCGTACGGACGTCCACCTCAGGAGCCGCTGCTTCCACGTCTGACCACCCATCATCTGCCGCCGCCCGCCGGCAGCACGCTCGGAGCCTACCGACCGTCGGTCGGCAGCAGCTGATCCCCTCCGGGGAGCTGCCACGGCTCGTCCGCGTCGACGAGCCGCTCGGGGTCCAGACCCTCCACCGGGACCCACCTGGCGCCCTCGAAGCCCCGACGAACGGCACGTTCGCCCGCCGTGAACGCCGATTCGAGGCGGGAAAGCACCCGTCGCCGGAACGCGGCGGTCAGCAGCTGCGGTCGGCCGTCGTCCGCAACGGGAGCTGCAGCCTCGGCGTCGGGCGCAGCGCCGAGCGCCCCCACGACGGCCCGGACCTCGGCGGCGCCGATGTTCCACAGATCGCACGCCAATACGACCACGATCTCCACCTCGGCGTCGCCTCCCCGCAGGGCGGTCACGACCCCGCCGAGCGGTCCCTCGCCGGGATACCGGTCACGTTCCACGGCGAGCCCATGGGCCCCGAGGACGGCCTCGTCCCCGCCGACCGCCCGCACCGAGACCGCACCCGCAGCGGTCAGCGCCCGGGCGACCCGGACCGCCAGGGGGACACCGTCGACCGGGACGCACGCCTTGTCCCTGCCCATCCGACGGCTCGAACCGCCGCACAGCACGACACCTTCGAACGGCGGCAGGGCCTCGCCGTGGTCCCCGGAGTCCTGCGCCACGTCGGCATCGTAGAGTCCGCCCGACCGGGCAGAGGAGGCATGCGGTGGCGACACGGGGACAGGATCGGATCGAGGCCTACTTCGCCGCGTGCGGGAGCGGCGACGCCGAGCGCGTCGCTGCGCACTTCAGCGACGACGCGGTGATCTACGACACGAACCATTCGCCCGTCCGCGGCGCCGCGACGATCGGGGCGTTCTGGGCGTCGGTGGGAGCACGCTGGGGAGGGGCAAGCTGGCACGTCGACCGTTACCTCGGGGCCGGGGACGAGGCGGCGATCGAATGGACCATGGTCGCCTCGACACCCCGGCACTTCGTCGTCCGTGGCAGCGAGTGGTACCGCTTCGACGAGGAGGGACGGATCACCGAGATCCGCCAGTACTGGACCTTCGACCGCAACCGACTCGACACCGGCCTCGTCGGATTCCCCTACGAGGGCTGACGCATCACCCGAGGTCGGCGGGGGGCCAGGTCGGATCGCACTGGCGCAGGAACGTCTCGCACCGTTCCGCCTCGTCGTGCTCACCGATCCCCCGGGCCTCGACCGCCAACCGGAGGAGCGCTCGCAGGAAGCCACGGTTCGTCGGGTGCTCCCAGCGGACGTACCCGCTCCCCCGCCACCCGCTCTGGCGGAGGGTGTCGAGCCCACGGTGGTAGCCGACTCGCGCCGCGGCGTACCGCTCCACCGGGTCCCGACCGAGCTCGGCGAGACGCGCCCATGCGTCGAGGTACCGCGGCCAGCGCGCGACGACCTCGGCGACTGCGGCCCGACCGGCACCCGCATCGGTGATCGACAGCGCCGCCTCGAGCGCCGCGGCTGCCTCGGGAGCGACCGCCGGAAGGACCGTCTCGGGGAGGCCGGTGCTCAGGCGGAGCGGGGTACCTGGATCGTCGGACATGCGCCGAGGCTAGGTCGGCGGCGACGGATCAGGACACGTGGACGACCCGCAGGACGTCCGTAGCACTCGCCCGGGCGTCGGTGCCCGCGATGACGGTGACGACGTCCCCAGGACGCAGGTGCCCGCGGGCCTTCGCTACCCCGATCGCCTCGTTCACCATGACCTCGTTCGGGGCGAACTCCGACAGCGGGAGCGGAATCGCGCCCCAGGAGAGGGTGAGCTGGTTGATCGTCCGCTCATCCGGACTGAACGCGAGGATCTTCGCCTCGGGACGGAACCTCGCCATCGCACGGGCGGTGAAACCGGAGCGGGTGATGCACATGATCGCCGCACACCCGAGATCGTTCGAGACCCGACCGGCGGCCATGGTCAGCGCGTCGGTCAACCGGCGGTCGAGGGCGCTCGGCTCGTCCATGCGGAGATTGAGGAGATCCTCGCTCCAACCGGCGTAGTCGAAGTTGTGGTCGGCCCGGGACGCGATCCTCGCCATCGCGCCGACGACGTTCACCGGGTCCTCGCCTATGGCCGTCTCGCCCGAGAGCATCACGGCGGACGAACCGTCGAAGACTGCGTTCGCGACGTCCGACGCCTCCGCCCGGGTGGGCGTGGCCGCATACACCATCGACTCGAGCATCTGCGTCGCAGTGATCGCCGGCCGCCCGTGAGCGATGCATTGGCGGATGATGTGCTTCTGCAGGTGCGGGAGTTCCTCGATCGAGCACTCGTTGCCGAGATCGCCTCGGGCGATCATCACCGCTCCGGCCGCCTCGATGATGCCCTCGAGGTTCTCGACCGCCGCACGCGTCTCGATCTTCGCGATGACGAGGGGCCCACGCGGATGCGGCTCGGTGCCGACCCGGCGGACGTCGTGTGCCGACCGGACGAAGGAGACCGCGACCATGTCGACGCCGACCTCGACGAACGCATCGAGGATCCGGAGGTCCTCCCGCGTCGGGGTGCTGATCCGCAACCGATCCGAGGGGATGTGCACCCCGGGCTTGCCTGAGAGGCGGCCACCGTGGGTCACGGTCGCCCGGATCCCGTCGCCGTCGACACCCTCGATCTTGCAGTCGATCGCCCCGTCGCCGAAGCTCAGCCGGTCGCCCGCCTCGAGGTCACGCAACAGATCGTCGTAGTTCACATGGATGAGGGTGTCGCTCGACGGACCCTCCCCCGGGACGAGCCGGATCTGCCGTCCCTCCTCGAGGTGCACGGCGTGCGTCCCGAAACTCCCGGCGCGCACCTTCGGCCCGGGCAGGTCGACGAGCGTGCCGATCGGTCGGCCGACCTCGGCGGACAGCTTCCGGATGCGGTGGTAGAGCGTCAGCGCGTCCTCGATCGTCCCGTGCGACATGTTGATCCGCGCGCAGTCCATGCCGGCGAGCATCATCCGCCGCAGCGTCGCCTCGCTGTCCGACGCCGGGCCGATGGTCGCGATGATCTTGGTACGCCGCAGGGGCGGGTTGGACGGTTCCACGGCACGAAAGCGTACCGACCGAACGCACCGAAACCACCGACAGCCCCTAGCCTGCCTCACGTGACCCGCCCCGGCCCTTCGTGCTCCCGTCTTCGCCTCCTCCTGCCGACGCTCCTCGTCGGCCTAGCTGCGTGCGGTGCCGGCGAGGACCGCTCCGCCACTCCAACGGCGTCCACGCCGGCGTCCTCCACCACCTTCGTCCCCCCCTCGATCCCCGCTGCGGACCGCGCGGCGATCTGCGACGCGGATCGACGCATCCAGGACGCGGATGTCGAGATCAGCACCGTTCTCGGACCCGCCCTCGACGCCGAGGACAGCCCCGACGCCGATGCGCTGCTCCTCACCCAGTTGCCCAAGACCGAGGCGGTGGCGAACCGGGCCAGCGCGGCGTACGACGAGCTCGCGCGGCTCCTGCCGCAGCCGCTCGGCGACGATGCTCGCACCATCGGTGACCTGACCCGCACGATCTACGGCGAGGTGGCGAAGTCCCGGTCAATCGACGAGGTCATCGTGGTGATCGACATCGCGCAGAAGGAATACGCGAAGACCCTCGACGCCGCGCAACGCATCTCCGACACACTGCGGGCGACCTGTGGTGCCTATACGCCGACGCCGACCACCGCAGGAGTCGCGGCGACCACGACGTCCCGCTGACGCCGGACCCCGCCGTCAGCTCTTCGGGATCGCGCTCCAGGCGAGGTCCTTGTCGACGCGAACGTCACCGGGCAGTCCGAGCGTGCGCTCCCCGAGGATGTTCCGCATGACCTCGGACGTGCCGCCCTCGATGGAGTTCGCCCGGGCACGGAGGAACTGCTTCTGGAAGCTCGCGTGGCCCATCGCGACCTCGGGGCGGATGAACTCGTAGGTGTCCCCGAGGAGCATGCCCTCGGGACCGAGAAGGTCGACGATGAAGCTGGTGAGCTCCTTGTTGAGCTCGGCCATGCAGAGCTTCGCGATCGAGCCCTCCGGTCCGGGGTTGCCGGCCTTGCGTGCCGCCGAGGCCCGGATGTTCGTGAGGCGCAGCACCTCCGCCCGGATCCAGAACTGCATGAGCTGGTCGCGCGTTGCCGCGTCGTGGTCGCCACGGTCGTAGGCGTCGACGGCCTGCTTGATCAGACCGGATCCCCGCGGTGCGATCGCACCACCGATGGAGACCCGCTCGTTCATGAGCGTGGTGATGGCCACCCGCCAGCCGTCCCCCACGTTCCCCATGCGCTCGACGTCGGGCACCCGCGCGTCGGTGAAGTACACCTCGTTGAATTCCGCCTCACCCGTGATCTGGCGGAGCGGTCGCACCTCGACCCCCGGCGCCTGCATGTCGATCACGAAGTAGCTCATGCCGGTGTGCTTCGGCTGTTCCGGATCGGTCCGGGCGAGGAGCATCCCCCAGCGGGCGAGGTGCGCGAGCGTGGTCCACACCTTCTGGCCGTTCACCACCCACTCGTCACCGTCCCGCACGGCCCGCGTGCCGAGGCCGGCGACGTCGGAGCCGGCACCCGGCTCGGAGAAGAGCTGGCACCAGACCTCCTCGCCGGTGAACAGCGGCCGCAGGTACCGGCGCTTCTGGTCCTCCGACCCGTGCGTCACGATGGTCGGCGCACCCATCCCGTGTCCGATCGGGTTCCGCATGACGGGGTTCGGGGCACCCGCGGCGAACAGGCGCTCGTTGATGAGCTTCTGGACCTTCGGCGACATGCCCAGCCCGCCGTTGCCCTCGGGGAAGTGGACCCACGCCAGGCCGAGGTCGAACTGCCGTCCGAGGAACTCCGCGCTCGGCACGGCACGCGGGTCGCACTCGGCCAGGAGCTGATCGCAGAGTTCCGCAGCACGCTGCTCCTCCGACGTGAGTACCTCGGTCGCGCTCATGGGGTTCCTCCTCCGGACGCAGGCACGCTCCTGCGAACGGTCGGAACGCTACCGGGGCTCACGCGGCTGCGCCGAACCGACCGCCGCCGATCAGTTGAGGCGGGCCCGGAGCGCGACGGCGCGTGCTCCGAGCTCGCGCGCGACAGGGTCCGCGGCGCCTACGGCCAGCCGCTCGAACAGCTCGGCCGCCTCGAGGAACCGACCCGCGACGCCGAGTGCGGACCCGAGCGCCAGCTGTTCGGCCGGGCCTGCGTCGGGCAGGGCGCAACGCAACCGCGCGACCCGCAGGCCGAGGGCCGGGTCGACCGCCCGACGACCCGCAGCGGTGAGGTTCATGAGCATCCGGGCGAGGACGGCGTGGGCATCGACCGGCTCGAGCCCCCCAGCAGGCAGGGCGTGCCCTGGCCGGACCCGGGCGTGGACGGCCTCGCAGCCCGCCCGGTCGAGGAGCCGACCGCCGTCGAAGACGTCGACGTACGGGCCGTCCGGTGCAGCGGCACGGACGAGGAAGTGGCCGGGCATCCCGATCCCGACGAGGGGCACGCCGGCGCGGCGGCCGACCTCGATGGCGATCACCGCGAGCGTGATGGGCAGGCCTCGCCGTTGGGCGAGCACGGCGTCGAGGAAGCTGTTCTCCACTGCGCCGTAGGTCCGCCGGTCGCCGTCGAACCCGTCCTCGACGAAGAGCACGTGCCGCAGCGCGTCGAGGTCGCCACCCCCACGGACGACCCGGACCCCGAGCACGTCGAGCGCTGCGAGGGCGCCGGCCACGTCACAGACCCGGCGGGGCATCGCCCCGAGCAGCGCCGCCGCCTCGTCGAGGGGGACGTCCGCTGCCGGCCGGCCGACGAGATCGGCGAACCGCTCGACGATCGACCCATCCTCGCCGGCGCCACGTCGGATGTTCGACACGCCACGACCCTAGGCGGGCCACCGGTAGCGTTCTGCCGTGCACTGCGAGGAGGCCGTTCGGCGTTGCGGGGCCGTGCGGGGATCGGCGTGAGTCCGGGCTGGCTCGAGGGCGACCTGCCGATCGCGCACGCGCACCGGGGCGGTTCCGCCGAACGTGCGGAGAACTCCGTCGAGGCGTTCGAGAACGCCGTCGGGCTCGGGTACCGCTACGTCGAGACCGACGTCCGCCGCACCCGCGACGACCGGGCGGTCATCTGGCACGACGCCACGCTCGACCGAACGACCGATCGGACGGGTCGGGTGGACGCCGTCGCATGGCACGAACTCCGTCGGGCCGGCCTTCGGCCGCCGGGTGACGATCTGGACGCCCATCGCCCTCTGCTGCTCGAGGACCTCCTCGGCTCCTGGCCGGAGCTCCGGGTCACCGTCGACGCAAAGGAGGACGCCGTTGTCGGCCCTCTCACCGAGGCGATCCGACGGTGTCGCGCCGAACATCGTGTCTGCGTCGCATCGTTCTCGACCCGACGGCTCCGCACGATCCGGCGCACCCTCGGGCCCCACCTCTGCACGGCCACCACGCCGCCCGAGGTCACCCGGATCCGCCTCGCGAGCGTTGGCATCCCGCTCCGACGACCGGTCGGGCCGAACGCCGCGCTCGTCCCCATCCGCCACCTCGGTGTCCCCGTCGTGGACCGACGATTCGTCCGCCACGCCCGACGGTGGGGTCTCGGGGTGCACGTCTGGACCGTCGACGACCCGGCGACGATGCAGGAGCTGCTCGACGTCGGGGTCGCCGGGATCATGACGGATCGACCGAGCGTCCTCCGTGGTCTTCTCGAAGGTCGCGGGATGTGGCCCGGCCCCTGACCGGTGGGAACAGCACCTGCGGGTTCATCACGCCGGCCGGGTCGAGCGCCGAGCGGATAGCGGCGAATGTCGCGAGTTCGGCCGGGGTCCGGTTCAGATGGAGGAACTCCCGTTTGGCGACGCCGATGCCGTGTTCGGCCGAGATGCTCCCCCCGAGTGAGGCGACGAGCTCGAGCACGGCGCGGTCGGTGCGATCGTCGTCGGGGTCGGGTCCGGTGACGTTCACGTGCAGGTTCCCGTCGCCCACGTGCCCGAAGAGCCACACCCGAGCCGCCGGGTCGACCGCCGCCACTGCCGCCCGCACCGCGTCGGGGAACCGTGCGAGCTCACCGGCGGGAAGCGTGATGTCGAGCTTGTGCGGCGGCCCGAGGCCGTTGATCGCCTCGGTGTGCCCCTCGCGGAAGCGCCACAGTGCCGCGCGACGCTCTGCCGTCGTCGCGACGGCCACGTCTCCAACCCCGGCGAGACCCTCGACCACCCGTGCGAGCCCGTCGAGCGGATCGGCCGATGCCGCGCAGGAGACCAGCACGTACACCGGGTGCACCTCGGTGAATGGGCGGGCGAGCCCACCGTGGGTGCACACGAGCTCCAGACCGTCGCCGAGGAACAGCTCGAGCGCCTCGAGCGACGGGAGCGAGTCGCGGACCGTCCACGCCGCGTCGAGGGCCGCATCGATCCCACCGAAGCCCAGAAGTGCGACGACGCGGTGCTCGAGGCGGGGCACGAGCCGCAGCCGGGCAGCGGTGAGCACGGCCAACGTGCCCTCGCTCCCGCACAGCAGTCCACCGAGGTCGTAGCCGGTGTTGTCCTTGAGGAGCCCGCCGAGGTGGCGGAGCACGGTGCCGTCGGCCAGGACCGCCTCGTAACCGACGAGCTGCTGGCGCATCCCGCCGTAGCGGAGGAGCTGCAGGCCGCCGGCGTTCGTGGCGACCATGCCCCCGATCGTCGCCGACTCCCGGGCGCCGAGGTCGACGCCGAACGCCAGCCCGGCGTCCGTGGCGGCGCGCTGTGTTGCCGCGAGCGTCACGCCCGCGCCGACGGTGACCTGGCCGGCCCGCCGGTCGACCGGCCCGATGGTGTCGAGACGGCGCAGGCTGAGCACCACCTCGCCCGCCCCGGGCACGCCGCCGCCGACGAGTCCGGTATTGCCACCCTGGGGGACCACGGGCATCGAGGCGGCCGAGCAGGCCTGCAGGACCGCAGCGACCTGCGCGGTGTCCGCCGGTCGCACCACCGCAGCGGTCCGACCGCGGAACCGCCCCGTCCAGTCGACCCGGTAGCCGGCGGTGACGTCGTCGTCGAGGAGGACGTGGTCCGGCCCGACGGCGTCGACGAGTTCCCGGCGGAGAGCGTCGGTGAGCAACGCGCCCGGCCGTCAGTCCGCGTCGACGAAGCGGGGCGGTCGCCGCTCGAAGTAGGCCTGGACCGCTTCGACCTGGTTCGGCGAGCCGATCAGCCCCTTGATCACCCGCTCCTCCTCGGCGAACCCCTCGGCCAGGCTGACGCGGCCGGCCATCTCGAGCAGGTGCTTGGCCCCTCGGATGGCCTGCGGGTTCTGGGCGGCGATCTCGTGCGCCAGTTCGAGGGACACAGCGAGCGGGTCGTCCGCGGCGCGGGTGGCGAGGCCGATCCGCACCGCCTCGACACCGTCGACCATTCGTCCGGTGAAGGTGAGTTCCTTCGCCACGTCGAGACCGACGAGTCGCGGGAGGAGCTGCGTCCCGGTCATGTCGGGCGTCAGCCCCCAGCGGATCTCGAGGACCGAGAACCGGGCATCCGGCGCGACGATCCGGATGTCGCCGGCGAGAGCGATCTGACAACCGCCGCCGAGCGCCACGCCGTGCACCGCGACGATCACCGGGACCGGCAGCTCCGTCCACGTGTAGGCCGCCTGCTGCCCGTGGTTGGTGATCCGCCGTGGTCCGTCGTCGGTCCGGCCGATGACCGGAGCGTCACCCTCGCCGGCCATCCCCCGGAAGCTGTCGAAGTCGAGACCGGCGCAGAAGCCACGCCCGTTGCCCGAGAGCACGACGGCGCGCACCGACGGATCCGCGGCGAGTGCGTCACCGGTCTCGATGAGCGCCCGGAACATTCCGGCGTCGAGTGCGTTGATCTTCTCCGGCCGATCGAGCCGCACATCGGCGACTCCCCCGTCGACCCGCACGCTGATCCGACCACCCATGACACCCTCCGGGATCCCCTCGCACCCGCGCCGGCGGGGTGCGACCACAATGCCCGGCCGGGGAGCGGCGCGCCACCGGGGCAGACCGCTGAGGCGCTCAGGGCTCATAGGGGCAGTGGCGGCACCCGCTCCCGCAGCACCGCTCGCGCGCCGCCAGCGTCGCCGCGGTCAGCACCAGGAGTCCGGAACGCGGGTCACGGTAGGTCTCGGCGCCCCGGGCGAGCGCATCGTCGTGTGCGACCAGCACCGCCGCAGCGAGCACCGGGTCCCGCGGCAGGCGAACGGGCAACGGTGCCCGGATCCCGTCGGCACGGAGACGATCAGCCACCGCACGACCCTAGGACGCGGGGCATCGTTTCTTGACAGTGCCGCCGAGCGACCGTAGGGTCCGAGTGTGCCATACGTCACAGATTCCCCGAGGTGACCAGCCATGACGGTGCGACCTCGAGGAACGAGAACCCGACTGGACCCCGAGAAGCGGCGAGCACAGATCGTCGCAGCGGCAGACCGGGTGCTTGGTTCCCGAGACCCGCTCGTCGTGACCTTCGAGGACATCGCGTCTGAAGCCGGCGTCTCGCGGGCGCTCGTCTACAACTACTTCGGCGACAAGGGCGGCCTGCTCGCTGCGGTCTACACCCATGGGCTCGCCGAGCTCGACGCGAGCCTCCGCACGGCCTTCCTCGACCCCGGCGACGACGACGACCGCGTGGCCGCGATCGTGAACTGTTACCTGGTCTTCGCCCGGGCGCACGCCGGGACGTGGCACATCCTCGGCCAGGCAGCCGCCGCGCAACACCCGGCCGTGCTGCGGGCCCGCCGCCAACGAGCGCGCGAGCTTGGCGAGGTCGTCGGAGGTGGCGCAGAGGGACGACTCGCCGTGGCCGGCCTCGTCGGCCTGCTCGAAGCGGCGCTCCTCAACTGGCTCGAAGACCGCGACGTGGACGAGGCGAGCCTCGCCGACCTCCTCACACTGTGCGTACGCCACGGCTTCGTGACCGTCCTGCCGCTCGGGCGGGACGCACGCTGAGACCGATCAGTCCTTCGTCGCCACCGCATTCGGCGTGACGTTCATCTTCGGCTCGTAGGCGGCCGCCTCGACGTCGCGCGCCGCCGACCCGACGGTCGCCCGCAAGTCGTCGCGACACGCTCCGCAGGGGCCGTAGTACTCCTCCGTCACGGCCCCGCCGCAGCGCGGGCAGTCGAAGCTCGTGCCCACGCTCATCGTCGCCATCCTCCCAGACGCCGGAGGCCCCTCAGCGGACCGTGGCCCGCCACAGCGAACCGACGTCGTCGAGCTCACCGATCCTGGCGACCTGCCCGAGGAGCTCCGCGGCTCGTCGCTCCCCGAGAACGGGCCGGACGAGCCCGACGAACTTCCGCTCGAGTGCCTCGCGCTGCCGACCGAGATCGGCCGCCGGTACGGAGGAATCCGACAGCACGGTCCGGGTCTCACCGCCACGGAGGCGGACGGTGACCTCCGCCCGCATGAACGACACGGAGGCGTCGCCCCGAACATCGACACGGTCCCGCAGCGCGACGACCTCCGGGGCGGTGACGACGGCGTCAGTGAAGCTGTCGAGCGCCGCGGTGTCTCGCCCGAGCAGGGCCATCGCTGCGGTGGCCCGCAACGAGAACTTCCCCTCGAGTCCGGTCGTCGGCTCGGCGATGTTGCAGACCTTCAGCGCGGGCGGGTCGATCCGAATGTCGACGGCCTCGACGTCCTCCGCGACGAAGCTCGCACCGAGGCCGTCACGGATCTCGACGAGCGCATTGATGGGGGCATGGGTGAGGTAGCACGCGGCGTGGTACTTGAACAGCGTGTCGCTGATCATGAAGCGACCGTCCCACCGGTCGAGCCGCACCCGGTCCGGCTCGGCGGTCCCGGCGAGCACGGCGGCGAAGCCCTGGGTGGTCTCGACCACGTCGGGGTTCGCCGTGAACCCGCCCCGGGCGAGGAGCGCTGCGAGCAGCCCGCCCTGCGCCGCCTTCCCGGCGTGCAGCGGCTTGGCCATGGTGCCGAACCCCGACTTGAGTCCTGCAGCCTGGGTCCCGGCGAGGCCGAACGCATGCCGCCACGCCACCTCCTCGAGGCCCAGCAGATGCGATGCCGCCGCGGCTGCGCCGAAGGTGCCGAGCGTCGCCGTGGCATGCCAGCCGATGTCGTAGTGCGGTGCACCGAGCAGCGCGCCGAGACGGCATTCCACCTCGATACCGGCGACGAGCGCAGCGAGCAGATCGGCACCGCTGCGGCGGTCGCGTTCCGCCAGCGCGGCGATGGCCGGCAACACCGGAACCGACGGGTGCCCGCTCAGGATGCGGTGCGTGTCGTCGAAGTCGAGTGCATGGGACGCGGCACCGTTCACCAGCGCCGCCGTGAGCACCGACGTCGTTCCGCCGGACGCCACCAGCGTGGCGCCCTGCCCGGCCTCCCCTGCGACGATCTCGTCACGCAGGATCCGGACGAGCGGCTCGTCCACCGCGGCGATCGTGCAGCCGAGCCAGTCGAGGACGCAGTGCCTGGCGACCTCGAGCACCTCCTCGGGCAGCGACGACGCCTCCACCGACCGCCCGATCTCCACGAGTCGGGCCGTGATCCCCTCAGACATCGCAGTGCGCTCCCCGGTCGCTGCGACGATGCCCCCACGCGCCGCCGCGGGCGACAGACTACGTTCCACGTCGTGACGACGTTCGATCCAGCGGCGTTCCCGCCGGTGCCCCACGGCCACCAGTACGAGGACTTCGAGGTCGGTCAGGTCTTCGAGCACCACTGGGGTCGGACCTTTTCCGAGAGCGACAACAGCTTCTTCACGACGGCCACCCTCGCGTTCAACCCGCGCTACACCAACGCCGAGCTCGCCCGGAGCGAGGGGCACCCCCGCGAGCTCGTGAACCCGATGCTCCTCCTCTGCACGGTGGTCGGCCTGTCGGTAGAGGACCTCTCCGAGGGCGGCGGACCGTTCCTCGGCGTGAACGAGTGCGCCTTCCCCACCCCCGTGTACCCGGGTGACACGGTGACTGCCCGATCGACCGTGCTCGACAAGCGGGAGTCCTCGAGCCGGCCCCGCGAGGGCATCGTCACCTGGCGGACCGAGGCCCACAACCAGCGGGGGGAGCTGGTCCTCAGCTACACCCGCACCAACCTCTCGGCCAAGCGGGAGGTGCCACCCGGGTGACGAACCGCTACCTGACCGCCGAACGGGTCGAGATCCAGGCCACCGCGCGTGCCTTCGCGCACGACGTCGTCCTCCCCCTCGCCAACGAGCTCGATCCCCAGAAGGCGGAGTTCCCCGAGGAATTCCTCCACCAGCTCGCTGCGATGGGCTACTTCGGCATCACCATCCCCCGGGAGTACGGAGGGATGGGGCTCGGAACCTTCGAGTACTGCATGATCTCCGAGGAACTCGCCAGGGCGTGGATGTCCTCCGCGTCGATCATCGCCCGGGCGAACGGCATGGGCTGCGCGGTCGCGGACCCCGACCGGCGCGCCGAACTCCTGCGGCGATCGGCAGCGGGACGCTGGATCGGTGCGGCGGCGCTGTCGGAGCCCGGTGCCGGGTCGGACCTCGCCAACGTGCAGACACGGGCGATCGACTGCGGCGACCACTGGGAGATCCACGGGGAGAAGCGGTGGTGCGGCAACGCGCTGCGCGCCGACTTCATCCAACTCCTCTGCCGGACCCGGGACCCCGAGCCCGGCGAGTCCCGGAGCCGGGGGCTCACCACCCTGCTCGTGGAGAAGGAGCGCGACGCCTTCCCCGCCGGGCTTCGGGGGGAACCGATCGACAAGATCGGGTATCACGGCTTCCGCACGTGGAACCTCACCTTCGAGGGACTCGTGGTCCCGAAGGAGAACCTGCTCGGCGCCGGGCGCCGCAACCGGGCGCGAGCCGGAGCCGAGGGAACCGACGGAGCGGACGTCGGTGGCGAGGGCCGGGCGTTCCGGGCGGTCGAGCAGACCCTCAACGTGGCCCGGGTCCACACGGCGGCCCGCGCCGTCGGCCTCGCCCGCGCCGCAGTCGAGGACTGCATCGCCTACACCCAGGAGCGCCACCAGTTCGGGCACCCCGTCGCCGACTTCCAGGCGATCCGCTTCATGATCGCGGAGATGGCCGCACGCACGGAGGCCTGCCGGGCGTTCACGCATCAGGTCGCCCAGGCCATCGACGACGGCAAGAGCGCCGAGACCGAGTCCGCGATGGTGAAGCTGATCGCGACCGAGATGGCGGCGGAGGTCACCGCGATGGGGATCCAGATCCACGGCGGGAACGGCTACACGACCGAGCGCGCCGTCGAACGGCACTGGCGGGACGCACGACTCACCACGATCTTCGAGGGAACGAGCCAGATCCAGCAGAAGATCATCAGCGACCGGCTGCTGCCGCGTTCGCCGCTCGGCTGACCAGGGGGAGCGACCATGGCACTCACCGGAGAAGAAACCTGGTTCGAGGACTACCCCGTCGGACGACGGATGCGCCACGTCCGAGGTGCGACGGTCGGCGAGTTCGAGAACCAGATGCTCACGAAACTCGTCATGAACACCGCGCAGAGCCACTGGAACGAGCACGCGATGGAGCGTTCGCCGTGGGGGAAGCGCCTCGTGTTCGGGCTCGTGACCGGGTCGATGGTGATCGGCCTCACCCAGCAGGACTGCTGCGAGAACGCTATCCGCACGCTCGGTCTCGACAAGATGCGGTTCACCGCACCGGTGTTCCACGGGGACACGATCTATGCGTTCTCCGAGGTGGTCGAGTCCTCCCCCGCTGCGGATCGCGACGACGCGGGGATCGTCCGCTTCCGCCACTGGGGAACCAAGCACGGCCTCGACATCAAGGGGCACCGCGTCGACGGGCAGGTCGTCTTCGAGGGCGAGCAGATCGCCCTCATCCGCCGGCGTCCCGTGTCGTGAGCACGCCGGGGGCGGCAGGTCCGCTGCAGGGCATCCGCATCGTCGACCTCACGCAGGCACTCGCCGGGCCGTTCTGCACGATGCTCCTCGCCGATCTCGGCGCCGACGTCGTCAAGGTCGAGCCGCCCGAGGGCGACATGACGAGGTTCTCCGGTCCCTTCACCCTCGAGGACCGGGAACGCCACTACGGCGGGTACTTCGCATCGATCAACCGAAACAAGCGGTCCGTCGTCCTCGACCTCAAGACCGAGGACGGCCGCGAGGCGCTCCTCCACCTCCTCGACGGCGCGGACGCTCTGGTGGAGAACGCCCGAACCGGGGTCATGGACCGCCTCGGCCTCGGCTACGAGATGCTGCACGCCCGCAACCCCCGCCTCGTGTACGGCGCGATCCGGGGGTTCGGTGACCCGCGCACCGGTCGTTCGCCGTATGCCGAGTGGCCGGCCTACGACATTGTCGCCCAGGCCATGGGCGGGGTCGTGGGGATGACGGGTACCGCCGAGGGCGAGACGGTCCGCTGCGGACCGAGCGTCGGCGACATCTACCCCGCCACGATCGCCGCCGTCGGCATCGTGTCCGCGCTCCTGCATGCCGTGCGCACCGGCGAGGGCCAGTTCGTCGACGTCGCGATGTACGACGCGGTGCTCGCGCTCTCCGAAGCGCTCATCTACCGCTACGGGTACGCCGGCTTCGTGACCCGACCGACGGGCAACGGGCACCCGCAGCTCTGCCCCTTCGACGTCTTCCCCGCGGCCGACGGTCAGATCGCGATCGCCGCACCGACGGAGAGCCACTGGCCGGTCCTGGCCGCACTGATCGGCCGACCGGAGCTCGCATCGGACGAGCGGTGTGCGTCGAACCGCGCCCGGGTGGCGAACGCACCCTTCGTGCGGGAGATCGTCGGAGGCTGGACCTCGGTGCGAACCCGGGCGGAGATCATGGAGACCCTCGCCGGCCAGGTGCCCGTCGGCCCGGTCAACCTCGCGTCCGACATCCTCGCCGACCCCCACGTCGCCGCCCGGCAGATGGTCGTGGAGCTACCCCACCCCGGCACCGGCCGGTCCCTGCCGGTGGCGGGCACGCCGATCAAGCTGACCGGGTCGCCCCCGGGGCCGCATCGCCGACCGCCGCTCCTCGGCGAGCACACCGTCGAGGCGCTCGTGGAGGCCGGGGTCGACCGTGACCACGCCGAACGTCTCGCCCGAACCATCCGTCCAACCGAGAGGATCTGAGCCATGCCGAACCTGCCGCGCCTGCGCCGCTCCGAGCTGTCCACCCCGGGCACCAGTCCGAAGATGATGGCCAAGGCCGCCGAGTCCGACGCCGACCTCGTCTTCTTGGACCTCGAGGACGCCGTCGCCCCCTCCGAGAAGGAGGCCGCCCGGGCGCCCGTCGTGGAGGCACTCACCACCCACGACTGGACCGGGAAGACCCGGGCGGTGCGGATCAACGGCACGCACACCACCTGGTGCCACGACGACATCCTCGAGATCGTGTCCGGCGCGGGGGCGTGCCTCGACGTCATCATCATCCCGAAGGTGAAGGCACCGCGGGACATCTGGTTCGTCGAGACCCTCCTCGACCAGCTCGAGGCGAAGCTCCGCCTCCCCCACCGCATCGGCATCGAGGTGCTCATCGAGGAGACCGAGGCCCTCGCCTGTGTCGAGGAGATCGCCCGTTGCTCCCCCCGTCTCGAGGCGCTGATCCTCGGGGTGGGTGACCTCTCCGCCAGCCAGGGGATCCGCACGGGTCACATCGGCGAGGCCGGTTCGGAGCGCTACCCGGGCGACATGTGGCACTACGCGCGGAACCGGATGATCGTCGCCGCCCGAGCGGCGGGCATCGACGCGATCGACGGACCGTTCGCCAACTTCAAGGCGCCCGACGCCTACCGCCGCGAGGCCACCTGGGCGACGACGCTCGGGGCCGTCGGGAAGTGGTGCATCCACCCGAGCCAGATCGAGATAGCGAACGAGGCGTTCGCCCCGAGTCCCGACGAGATCGCCAAGGCACGCGAGGCGATCGGTGCGGTGCGCGAGGCCGAGGCGGCGGGCCTCGGCGCAGCGACCCTCAACGGGATGATGATCGACGCGGCGACCGCTCGGATCTTCCAGGTGACGATGGATCGCGCCGAGCAGATCGCGGCGAAGACGGCATGAGCGGGCCGCCGGTGGTGTTGCTCCACGGGATCGCTACGTCCGCGGCCCGCACCTGGGGCGAGAACGGGTGGATCGATCTGCTGCGCGACGCCGGTCGCGAGGTCGTCGCCATCGACCTGCTCGGGCACGGCGACGCGCCGAAGCCCCATGACCCCGCCGCCTACGACGCGCTCGAGCAGCACGTCGCCGACCAACTCCCCGACGGACCGGTCGACGTCATCGGCTTCTCCCTCGGTGCACGTACGACGCTCGCGCTCGCCATCGACCGGCCCGCACGGTTCCGCAGGATCGTCGTCGCCGGCGTCGGCGCGAACCTCTTCGAGATCGACGAGACGCGGCACGAGGCGATCCGGCGCGGGCTCGCCGGCGACCCCGACCCGGACGACCGGACGTCGTCGTACTTCGCGCAGCTCGCCGACTCGCCGGAGATCGACCGCACGGCGCTCGCTGCCCTGCTCCGCCGTCGGAACCCCTGGCCCGTGACCGTCGAGGGCCTCGCCCGCGTCACCGCACCGACCCTCGTCGTCCTCGGCGAGCAGGACTTCGCGATGCCCGGCGAGCCGCTCGTCGAGGCGCTCCCCGACGCGACCTACCTGCAGCTCCGCAAGGCGGACCACTTCAGCATCGTGAAGGACTTCCGCTTCATCGACGCCGCACTCGGCTTCCTCGACGCACTCCCGGTCTGAACGACCGGGGTCGGTGGGTCAGACCCTCAGCCCCGAGGGCGGGCCGGGTGCCGTGAAGCGTGCACCCTCCGGGTCGACGGCCCACGGCGCCGCCTCACCCCAGCCGTCCTCGTAGACCACCTCGGCGAGCGGCCGGCGGCGGACCGGTCCGTGCCCACCGACCGGACGGCCGAGCGGGATCGTGGCCGCGATGGCGAGCCGGTCGGGGTCGGCCGGCATGCCGAGCACCTGCCGGATCTCCGCCTCCCGGGGTCCGTGCCATCCGGTGATCACACCGCCGTACCCGAGTGCCCTCGCGCCGAGCAGGAGGTTCTGCACGGCCGGCCACACGGCCCCGCCGAGTGCGAGGCTGGGCGCACGGTGACAGTGGAGGCAGGCCAACACGATCACCGGCGCCTCGTGCACGTGGTCCACGAAGTGCTGCATGGTCCGAGCCATCCGAGCCTTCGGCGAATCGTCCGCGGCCCCGCTGCCGCGGTCGTAGGCGTCGGTGACACGCTTGTCGGCCCACACGCTGCGGGCACCCTCGCCGATGAGGCGCCGGGCCTCGAGCGCCCGTGGCCCGTCGCGCAGCACGACGAACCGGAAGCCCTGCCGGTTCGATCCCTGCGGGGCGCGGGTCGCGGCGAACAGGATCGAGTTCAGGTCCTCGGTCGGTACGGGATCCGGCTGATACCGCCGGATCGACCGGGTCGTGGCGATGCCGTTCAGCAGTGAGGGTTCCACTCCGGGATCGGACATAGGCTCTCGCTCCGCATCGAGGATCGGGGGATCACCATGGCACAGGCACCGCAGGCTGCGCGGCAGCGGGTGAGGGCGTAGGCCGTGCCCGTCCCCTCCGCAATCGTCGGATCGACCACCGAGCCGGTCACCCACACGGTCGACAACCGCTGGATCATGGCGTACGCCGCCTCCCTGCGTGACCATGCGCCCGTCTACCTCGACACCACCCGCGCCTACGGGTTGATCGCCCACCCGCTCTTCCCCGTGTGCCTCGAGTGGCCCGTGGTGCTCCTCAGCCGTCGGGTGCCCGGCCTCGTCGACACCCTGACCCACGACGAGGCGCGCCGCGGCATCCACGCGACCCACGACCTCACGATCGAACGGGTGATCCAGGCGGACCAGACGCTCACGACCGTCGGCGAGGTCATCGGCGTCGAACGCCGGTCCCCCGGTGCCTTCATGACCCTCGAGATGCGCACGACGGACGCGTCCGGCGCGCTCGTGTGCCGCACCGTGCAGGGTTCGCTGTTCCTCGGTGTCGACGTGGAGGGCGAGGACCGACCTGCACCCGTCGAAAGGCCGGAGCTCCCCGACCACGACGACCGGCTCGAGGCCGAGGTCGACATCGAGATCGGACCGGGCGACGCGCACACCTACACCGAGTGCGCCCGGATCTGGAACCCGATCCACACCGACCTCGCCGTGGCGCACGACGCCGGACTCCCCGATCTGATCCTCCACGGCACCGCCACTCTCGCCCACGCCGTGTCGGTCGCCGTCCACGCCGTGGGGCGCGGTGACCCGCGCTCGATCCGCCGGGTACGAGGACGATTCGGCGCCTGGGTCCCGATGCCGTCCGTGCTCACCGTGCGTCTCTACCGCAACGACCGGTTCGAGGTGGTGGGCCCCGACGGCACGCCCGCGATCCGCGACGGCCACCTGACCTTCGCCTGACGCCGTGCTGCATCCCTTCGACGAGTACCCGGTGCACGGCGGTGCGGCACCGGTGCTGCATCCCGCGACCAGCAGCCCGAACCTGTACGACCGCTACTTCTTCGACGCCTACGACGACGACGGCAGCATCTACGTCGGCGTCGCCTTCGGCGTGTACGCGAACCGGGGAGTCGTCGACGGTGCCGTGACCGTGGTGCGCGACGGCACGCAGCACAGCGTCCTGTTCTCCGGACGCGCGCCGGAGGACCGCACGACCCTCGAGCTCGGGCCGTTGCGGCTCGACATCGTCGAACCCTTCCGCCGGATCCGGATCGTCCTCGACGACGACGGTCCGATCGCCGGCGACCTCACCTTCGAGGCCACCACCGTTGCCGCGATCGAGCCCCGGTTCCTGCAGTCCCGCGGCACCGTGCCCACGTTCGACTACACCCGGGTCACGCAGTTCGGCCGGTGGGAGGGCACGCTGCGGGTCGCGGGCTCCGACCTCGATGTCGGAGCGCTGCGGTTGACCGGTTGTCGTGACCGCTCATGGGGCGTGCGACCGATCGGTGAGCGCGCCGGCCGCGGCGCACCGCAGCGCGGTCGGCCGCAGTTCTTCTGGCTGTGGGCACCACTCCGGTTCCCCGACGTCGCCGTGCACGTCGACGCCAACGAGGACGTCGCCGGCCGCCGCCTCCACGAGTTCGCTGCGCTGCTCCCCGACCTGCGCGACGTCGGTGACGACCCGCGCGCTCCTGCCGACGTCTGGCGTTCGGTCGATCACGAGCTGGCGTGGGAACCGGGCACACGGCGGGCGCGCTCGGCCCGGATCGTGCTGCACCCCTGGTCGGGGCCTGCGGAGCACATCGAACTCGATCCGCTCCTCACCGTGCCCCTCGTCGGGCTCGGGTACGGCCACCCGGAGTGGGGTCACGGGATCTGGCACGGGGAGTTCGAACGGACGACGTGGTCGTGGCGGATCGCCGACCTCGACCCGACGGCGTCGACCTCACTCCACGTGCACCAGGTCGTCCGGGCCCGCTGGGGTGACCGGCGCGGCATCGGCGTGCTCGAGCTGCTCGCGATCGGCGATCACGGACCGAGCGGCCTCACCGGGCTGTTCGACGGCGCCCCCGGCTGAGGCGGCGCTAGCGTGCCCGGCGGCGGGAGCGGTCCGCCGGCACGGAGGGGGCAGTGATGCGGGCGTGGCGGGTGCACGAACTCGGGGAGCCGACGGAGGTCCTGCGCCTCGAGGACGACGTCCCGGCGCCGGAACCCGGGCCGAACCAGATCGCGGTCGAGGTGGCGACGTGCGCGCTGAACTTCCCCGATGCGCTCCTGTGCCGGGGCGCCTACCAGGAGCGTCCACCGCTCCCGTTCATCCCCGGCCTCGAGGTCGCGGGACGGATCGTCGGGCTCGGGCCCGGCGCCGAACGCCGCGGCCTCGCCGTCGGGCAGCGCGTCGCCGCACAGCCCGCACTGCGTGACGGGTACGGCGGGCTCGCGGAGCGCACCGTCGTCCCGATGGCGAACGCCCATCCGATTCCCGATTCACTCAGCGACGAGGCAGCGGCTGCCTTGCTCGTCATCTACCAGACGGGCATCAGCGCACTCGCGCAGCGCGCCAACCTCCGAGCCGGAGAGACCCTGCTCGTGCACGCCGGTGCCGGTGGTGTCGGGTCGGCCGCGATCCAGCTCGGGCTTGCGATGGGGGCGACGGTCATCGCCACCGCCGGGGGTGCGGAGAAGGTCGAGGTGTGTCGGGCACTCGGGGCACACCACGTGATCGACTATCGCGCCGAGGACTTCGCCGAGGTCGTCAACGAGCTCACCGGCGGTCGCGGCGCCGACGTGATCTACGACCCGGTCGGCGGCGACGTGTACGACCGTTCCACGAAGTGCGTCGCATGGGAGGGCCGGATCCTCGTGATCGGGTTCGCCGGCGGCCGGATCGCCCAGGCGGCGACCAATCACGTGCTCGTGAAGAACTACAGCGTCGTCGGTGTGCACTGGGGGAACTACCGGCGCTTCGACCCGGCGAAGGTCGATTCGTGGCACGACGACCTCATGGCCATGCACGCCCGTGGTCAGATCGCGCCGCTCGTCTCCGAGGTCGTCGCGATGACCGACGTCCCGGAGCGCCTGATGGCGATCACGAACCGGGGCACGACGGGCAAGGTCGTGGTCCGCGTCGCCTGACGCGTCGAAGCGCCGGAGCAGCGCTCAGGTCGCCATCCTCGTCGGCTCGGCTCCACGGCCGATGCGCCGAACCACCCGTGCAGCCAGGTAGCGGGCACCGAGGCCTCCTCGCAGCACCGCCCGCAGCGGCGCCTGCCAGATGCGCCCGTAGCGGCGTTCGAGGTACCGGATGGCGCTCGCATGGTGCGCCTTGATCATGATCCCCGGCTGATCGCGCCACGAGTGACCGCCGACGTGGCGGACGAGGGCGTCCGGCGCGTGCACGACCTGCCAGCCCGCCCGCCCGAGCCGATCGCACACGTCGACGTCCTCGAAGAACATGAAGTACGCCGGGTCGAACCCACCCACCGCCTCGAAGGCCTCCCGCCGGAACAGCAGGCACGATCCCGACAGCCACCCCGTCGGACCTTCGACGGGATCGGCGTCCTCGCGTCGGTAGGCGCGGGTCCACGGGTTCGTCGGCCACCACCACCCCATCAGCGCGTGCCCGATACCGGTCCCGAGCTCAGGGAGGGCTCTCGCCGAGGGGTAGAGCCGCCCGTCGGTGGTGACGATCCTCGGCCCGAGCACCCCGGCCAACGGCCAGCGCCGCGCCGCGGTGATCATCTCGTCGATGCTCCCGGGGGTCCACTCGATGTCGGGGTTCGCCACCACGAGCCAGGTCCCGGTCGCGTTCGCCGCACCCCGGTTGGCCGCCGCGCCGTAGCCGAGGTTCCCGCCCGTACGCAGCAGCACCGCCCGTCCGGCCGCCGCCTCCTCCTCCGGTGCGCCGTCGGTCGAACCGTTGTCGGCCATGACCACCTCGACGGGGAGGGACGTCGCCCGCCCGAGGGTGTCGAGAAACGTCCGCAGCGTCTCCCCGGGCGAATAGGTCACGACGACGACCCGAACGACGTCCCCGCCACCCGACGACGTCATGCCGCCACCCGCCGGGACGCGGCGGCCTCGAAGGCCTCGACGTGGAGGCGAGCGCTCGCCTCCCAGGAGAACGTCGCCGCCCGCTCGAGCGCCGCGGCGGCGAGCACGCCTCGCCGCGCACCGTCGTCGAGGAGGCTCCGGAGGTTCCGACCGATCGACGCTGCATCGGGTTCGGTGTACGCGACGGCGTCTCCCCCGACCTCGGGGAGCGAGAGCCGTCGGGTGGTCAGCACGGTCGCCCCGCAGGCCATCGCCTCGAGCACGGGAAGCCCGAATCCCTCCCCGAGCGACGGGTAGGCCACGACCGCCGCACCCCCGAGCAGTGCCGGCAGGACCGGCAGATCGAGGTAGCCGGTCCGCACGACCCGTTCCGGTCCTCGCACCGCGGCGACGACGTCATCGAGGGAGCGATCCCATCCCGCCGCCCCGGCGAGGACCAGCGGCTGCGGGTCCTCGAGGCCGGCGACCGCTCGCCGCCAGCCACGGAGCAGCGCGCCGACGTTCTTACGGGGCTCGAGCGTGCCGAGGAACGCGACGTAGTGCCCCGGCCGGAGGTCGTGCTGCCGACAGAACGCCTCGACCTCGGCCCCGGTCGGCGGGTGGAACGCCACCCGGTCGACACCGTGCGGAGCGACGACGATCTTCGCCGCATCCCCGCCCGCCCAGCGCACGAGTTCGTCGCGCGTGGCACGCGAGGGGACGACACAGCGCGCCGCGAGACGCAGCGCGACGCGGGTAGCGACGCGGAAGAATCGGGCCTTGGTCCGCAGGTGCACCGCCGGATCACTGAAGAAGGTCGCGTCGTGCAGGGTGACGACCCGGGGGATCCTCGCTGCGACGGCGGTCGTGTAGTGCGGGCTCCACAACACGTCCACACCGCGGAGCGTGCGCGCCGGGAGTCCGCTCTGCTCCCAACCGAGCCGGAGCGCCCGCCGTTCGAGCACCTTCGGGAGCGGGTGGACCGCCGCCCCGCGCATCGCTGCGTACCGCTCCGCGTCACGACGCTGGCAGATCACGTGCGTCGCCGCCCCGGCGTCGCCGAGATGGTCGAGGACCTCGTCGACGTACCGCCCGACACCTCCCCGGTCCGCAGGGATGGCGGACGCATCGACGAGGACCCGCACGTCAGGTGTTCTGCGCCATCATCCCGCCGTCGACCGGGATGACCGCACCGTTGAGGTACGAGGCTGCGGGGAGGACGAGGGAGACCGTGATCTGCGCCACTTCCTCCGGATCGCCGTAGCGGCGCTTGGGCACCCGCCGACGCGCGAACTTCGCCTTTGCGTCGTCGTCGATCTCCGCCGTCATGCCCGTGCGGATCGGACCGGGGCAGATGCAGTTCACCGTCACACCCGTCTCGCCGTACTCGAGGGCGAGCGACCGGGTGAGGCCGATCACGCCGGTCTTCGACGCGGTGTACGGCGACATGCCCTTTGTCGCGCCGAGACCCTCGGTCGAGGCGATGTTGACGATCCGTCCACCGCCGTCCGCCGCGAGCTCAGGTCGTACGAGGTCGGCGTGACACGCCCGGACCAGACGTGCCTGCGCCGTGAGGTTCACCTCGAAGGTGAACGCCCAGGAGTCCTCCCACCCCGCGGAAGTCAGCGCAGCCGGAACGGACACCCCGGCGTTGTTCACCAGGATGTCGACGGGGCCGAGCTCCGCCCGGATCCGCTCCACCGTCGGCTCGATCTCCTCGTGACGCGAGAGGTCGATCACACAGCCGATCGCCGTGCCGCCCGCAGCACGGATCTCCGCCACGACGGCGTCGACACCGGCGGCGTTCACGTCGAGCACGGCGACCCGCGCCCCTTCGTCCGCGAGCAGGTGGGCGGTCGCCCGACCCATACCGCTCGCCGCACCGGTCACGACGGCCGTGCGACCGGCGACGGAACGGGACAGCTTCGTGAGGCGTGTCATGGACCGAACGCTAGACCATCGGACGCGCGGTGCCCCGCCGGGTGTCGACGCCCCTCAGCGGAGCGCCATCTGGTTCGGGGTGACGGGTGCGGGGAGCAACGTCGAGCCGCTCAGGTGTCGGTCGACCGCTGCCGCACACGCCCGACCCTCGGCGATCGCCCACACGATCAGGCTCTGGCCCCGACCCATGTCGCCGCAGCAGAACACGTTCGCGGCGGTCGTCCGCCACTCTTCGTCTCGCACGACGTTCCCGCGACCGTCGATCTCCACCCCGAGGCCCTCGAGCAAGGGGCCGCGCTCTGCGCCCGTGAAGCCGAGCGCGAGGAGCACGAGGTCGACCTCGAGCTCGAACTCCGTGCCCTCCACGTCGACGAACGTCGGACGCCCGTCCACCGTCTCGAGCCGCACCTCACAGCCTCGGACAGCGCGCACCCGGCCGTCGGCGTCACCGACGAACTCCTTGGTGGTCACCGCGTACCGGCGCTCGCCGCCCTCCTCGTGCGCAGACGCTGTTCGGAAGATGAGCGGCCAGGTCGGCCACGGGTTCGCCGTGGCGTCGCGCTCCTCCGCTGGCTTCGGCATGATCTCGAAGGAGGTGACGGAGATCGCTCCCTGGCGGTGGGCGGTTCCGAGACAGTCCGCGCCGGTGTCCCCACCGCCGATGATCAACACCCGGCGCCCGGATGCCGAGATCTGGTCGGCGACCTCGTCGCCGAGCTGCACCCGGTTCGCCTGTGGCAGGTAGGCCATCGCCTGGTGGATGCCCGTGAGCTCACGGCCGGGAACCGGCAGATCTCGACGGGCGGTCGCGCCGCCGGCGAGGACCACGGCGTCGAACCCGGTGAGATCCGCAGCCGGGAGGTCGACACCGACCTCGACCCCGCTCACGAAGGTGGTGCCCTCGGCTCGCATCTGCTCGACGCGGCGGTCGATGACCTCCTTCTCGAGCTTGAACTCGGGGATGCCGTAGCGGAGGAGTCCGCCGATCCGGTCGTCCCGCTCGAACACGGTCACGTCGTGTCCGGCCCGGGTGAGCTGCTGCGCAGCCGCGAGCCCCGCCGGGCCCGAGCCGACGACGGCGACCCGCCGTCCGGTCCTCGTCGCCGGGGGGAGCGGTTGGACCCACCCCTCCTCCCAGGCGGTGTCGATGATCGTCTGCTCGACGAGCTTGATCGTGACCGGGTCGCTGTTGACCCCGAGGACGCACGCTCCCTCGCACGGGGCGGGGCACAGGCGACCGGTGAACTCGGGGAAGTTGTTCGTGGCGTGCAGACGTTCGATCGCCTCCTGCCAGCGGTGCCGGTGGACGAGATCGTTCCAGTCCGGGATCAGGTTGCCGAGCGGACAGCCGTCGTTGCAGAAGGGGATCCCGCAGTTCATGCAGCGGCTCGCCTGGGTCGTGAGCGCCTCTTCCGAGAACGGTTCGTAGACCTCACGCCAGTCGAGCAACCGGATCGGGACCGGCCGACGGGTCGGGGTGTTGCGTGCGTGCCGGAGGAACCCGGTGACATCTCCCATGACCAAACCTCCTTCGTCGTCCCGCTCAGCCGTGCGCCGCGGCCATGATCGCAGCAATCGGATCGGTTCCTGCGGCCTCCGCCGCTCGTCGTGCCTCGAGCACGCGCTTGAAGTCCGTCGGCATCACCTTCACGAACCGGTCCGCGAGACCGCTCGCCGGATCGAGCACCCGGCGTCCGATCGCCGAATCGGTCTCCTCGACGTGGAGGCGCACGAGCTCGAGCACCCGTGCCCGGTCCTCCGCGTCGAGCGGATCGAGGTCGACCATCTCGGCGTTCACACGCCGGTGGAACGAACCGTCGACATCGAGGACGTAGGCCACACCGCCGGACATCCCGGCACCGAAGTTCCGTCCGGTCCGGCCGAGGACGACGACCTCGCCACCCGTCATGTACTCGCAGCCGTGGTCGCCGACCCCTTCGACGACCGCCGTGGCGCCGGAGTTGCGCACGGCGAACCGCTCCCCGGCGAGGCCGGACAGCAGTGCCGTGCCCGAGGTCGCGCCGTACAGCACGACGTTCCCGGCGATCACGTTCTCCTCCGCGGCGAAGGGCGCCGCGCGATCGGGCCGGACCACGACACGACCGCCGGACAGCCCCTTGCCGACGTAGTCGTTGGCGTCGCCCTCCACGCGGATCGTGACACCGGCGGGGAGGAACGCACCGAGGCTGTTGCCCGCCGACCCTCGGAGCCGGATCGAGATCGTGCCGTCGGGCAGACCCGACGCGCCGTAGCGGCGGGTCACCTCCGCCCCGAGCATGGTTCCGACGGTGCGGTTGACGTTGCTGACCGGCAGGTCGATGACGACCGGCTCCCGCCCTTCGAGCGCCGCGGATGCCATGTCGATGAGGGTCCGGTCGAGGGCACGGTCGAGGCCGTGGTCCTGCGTCGTCGTGCAGTACCTCGCCGCCGTGTCCGCGACGTCGGGCATGGCGAGGATCGGCGTCAGGTCGATGCCCTCGGTCTTCCAGTGCCGCACGGCGTCGTCGACGTCGAGCAGATCGACCCGTCCGACCGCCTCCTCGATGCTGCGCAGGCCGAGGGAAGCGAGCAGCTCGCGGACCTCCTCGGCGATGAACTCGAAGAACGTCTCGACGAACTCCGGGCGTCCGGTGAACCGGGCCCGCAGTTCGGGGTTCTGCGTCGCGACACCGACGGGGCAGGTGTCGAGGTGGCAGACCCGCATCATCACGCAGCCGGACACGACGAGCGGCGCCGTGGCGAAGCCGAACTCCTCGGCGCCGAGCAGCGCACCGACGAGCACGTCACGTCCAGTCTTGAGCTGACCGTCGACCTGCACGACGATGCGGTCGCGCAGGCGGTTCAGCAGGAGCGTCTGCTGGGTCTCGGCGAGGCCGAGCTCCCAGGGCGCACCTGCGTGCTTGAGCGACGTCAGCGGCGATGCTCCCGTGCCACCGTCGTGCCCGGAGATGAGCACGACGTCGGCGTGCGCCTTCGACACGCCCGCCGCGACCGTCCCGACGCCGAGCTCGGCGACGAGCTTGACGTGCACACGGGCCCGGTCGTTCGCGTTCTTCAGGTCGTGGATGAGCTGGGCGAGGTCCTCGATGGAGTAGATGTCGTGGTGCGGCGGCGGGGAGATCAGACCGACACCCGGCGTGGAGTGCCGGGTCCGGGCGATCCAGGGGTACACCTTCCGACCCGGGAGCTGTCCGCCCTCGCCGGGCTTCGCACCCTGGGCCATCTTGATCTGGAGGTCTTCGGCGTTGACGAGGTACTCCGACGTCACGCCGAACCGGCCGGACGCGACCTGCTTGATCGCCGAACGGCGGAGGTCGCCGTTCTCGTCGGGGATGTTCCGCTCGGGGTCCTCACCGCCCTCGCCGGTGTTCGACTTCGCGCCGAGGCGGTTCATCGCGATGGCGAGGGTCTCGTGCGCCTCCTGGGAGATCGACCCGTAGGACATCGCCCCGGTCGCGAACCGGCGCACGATCGAACTGACCGACTCGACCTCCTCGATCGGGATCGGTGTCACCGCCTCGGTGCGCAACCGCATGAGCCCGCGCAGGGTGGCGAGGTGCCGCGCCTGATCGTCGACGGCGGTCGTGTACTGCTTGAAGATCTCGTAGCGACGGGTCCGCGTGGCGTGTTGCAGACGGAACACCGTCTCGGGGTTGAAGAGGTGGTACTCGCCTTCCCGCCGCCACTGGTACTCGCCGCCGACGGGGAGATCCCGGTGCGCGAGCAGCAGCGGGGTCCGGGGGTAGGCGATCTCGTGCCGGCGACGGATCTCCTCGGCGAGCTCGTCGTAGCCGATCCCACCGAGGCGCGACGCCGTGCCGACGAACGCGTCGGCCACGAGCTCCTCGCCGAGACCGATCGCCTCGAAGACCTGGGCACCGAGATAGGAGGCGACGGTGGAGATGCCCATCTTCGACATCACCTTCAGCAGACCCTTGCCGGCCGCCTTGCGGTAACGGGAGCGTGCCGCGGCCGGCGGCCCGACGAGCCGCCCCTCCGCAACGAGCTCCTCGACCGTCTCGAGCGCGAGGTACGGGTTCACCGCACTCGCTCCGTAGCCGACGAGGAGACAGAGGTGGTGCACCTCGCGCACATCACCGGCCTCGGCGACGAGACCGACGAGGAACCGCCGTCCCGTTCGGATGAGGTGGTGGTGCACCGCACCCGTGGCGAGCAGGGACGGCACCGGGGCATGCGAGCGGTCGGTGCCGCGGTCCGACAGCACGAGCACGGTGGCGCCCTCGTCGATCGCCCGGTCGGCCTCGAGCCGCAAACGGGCGACGGCGGCCCGCAGACCCGCGCCGCCCTCGGCCACGGGGTAGCGGGCGTCGAGGGTACGGACGACGACGTCGGGGAACTCCTCCGACTCCCCGGCGCCGCGGAGGCGAGCGAGGTCTGCGTCATCGAGGACCGGCGAGTCGAGCTCGATCTGGCGCTGCGCGGCCGGACCGCGGTCGAAGAGGTTGCCGATCGGGCCGACCATCGTGCCGAGCGCGGTCACGAGCTCCTCGCGGATCGCGTCGAGCGGCGGGTTCGTCACCTGGGCGAAGAGCTGAGAGAAGTAGTCGAACAGCAGCCGGCTGCGGCTCGAGAGAACGGCGATCGGCGTGTCGGTGCCCATCGACCCGAGCGCTTCGCCGCCCGTCGCGGCCATCGGTTCGATCAGGATCGACAGGTCCTCGAGCGTGTAGCCGAAGGTCTGCTGGCGGGTGAGCAGCGCCCCCTCGGTCACGGGTTCGGTGCCCGTCGCCGGGGGGAGATCGGTGAGGCGCAGCACGCCGTCGCGGTTCCACGCCGCGTAGGGGTGCTCCGCGGCGATCTGCTCCTTGATCTCCTCGTCGGCGACGATCCGTCCGAGGCGGGTGTCGACGAGGAACATGCGGCCGGGCTCGAGGCGCCCCTTGCGCACGACGCGCGCCGGGTCGACGGGGTGCACCCCCACCTCGGACGCCATGATCACCCAGTCGTCTGCGGTCACCCAGAACCGACTCGGCCGCAGACCGTTCCGGTCGAGCACCGCGCCGATGACCGTGCCGTCGGTGAACGCGATCGAGGCGGGCCCGTCCCACGGCTCCATGAGTCCGGCGTTGTACCGGTAGAACTCCCGTCGGGCCTCGCTCATGGTCTCGTGGCGTTCCCACGCCTCGGGGATCATCATCAGCACGGCGTGCGGGAGGTCGTACCCGCCGAGGTGGAGGAGCTCGAGCGCCTCGTCGAAGGTCGCCGTGTCCGACGCTCCCGGGGTGCAGACGGGGAGGATCCGTTCGATGTCACCCGGGAGCTGATCGGTGCGGACGGCGCGCTCCCGTGCCGTCATCCAGTTGCGGTTGCCCTGGATCGTATTGATCTCGCCGTTGTGGGCGATGAGCCGGAACGGATGGGCGAGCGGCCACGACGGGAAGGTGTTCGTCGAGAACCGGGAGTGGACCATCGCGATCGCACTCTCGACGCGCTCGTCGCCGAGATCGGGGAAGAAGGCGCCGAGTTGCGGCGTGGTCAGCATGCCCTTGTAGACGAGGGTCCGGGCCGACAGCGATGGGAAGTAGACCCCGTGCTGGCGACCATCGGTGCCGGTGAGGCGGATCTCGTGCTCCATCCGCTTGCGCGCCGGGTAGACGGCGCGGTCGAGCTCGATGCCGGTCCGGCCGGGCGCGGCGAGGAAGAGCTGCACGAATGCCGGCATCACCTCGACCGCCATGGATCCGAGGCCGCTCGGGTCGACGGGGACCTCTCGCCAGCCGAGCACGGTGAGGCCCTCGTCGGTGCAGATCCGCTCGCATGCCGCAGCGGCGGTGGCGCGCAGCGTCGCGTCGGCCGGAAGGAACGCGATCCCGACGGCGTACGCGCCCGCTTCGGGCAGTTCGAATCCGACGACCTCGCGCAGGAACCGGTCGGGCACCTGCAGGAGAAGACCGGCGCCGTCGCCGGTGTTGACCTCGGCGCCCTGCGCGCCACGGTGTTCGAGGTTGCAAAGTGCGCCGTAGGCGGCAGCGACGAGATCGTGGGACCGTCGGCCGTGCAGGTCGACGATGAAGGAGACGCCGCAGGCGTCGTGTTCGTTTGCCGGGTCGTAGAGACCCTGGCGGTCAGGCAGGTCGTGCAGCATGGCCATCCGTTGTGAGCGAGGAAACGGTGTTCATCCGTGTCGCTTCGGTCGGGACGGCGCTGGCCCAATCGCAATCAATCTGAATCGTAGCTAAACGGACGATGTCGTATCAACATCGTAGATAGTCCGGGTCCCCCCACGGCCAACCCGACCGACCACCTACCCTGCAGGCGTGGCCCGAGACCTCGCCCCCGCCCGTGATCTGCTCCGATTCGTCGACGCCGCGCCGTCGCCGCACCACGCCGTCGCCGAGGCCGCTGCCCGTCTCGTCGCCGCCGGATCAGTCGAGGTCGACCACCGCGCACCGTTCGCCGCCGAGGGTCGTCGCCACCTGCGCCACGGCGGCACGCTCGTCGCATGGGTGGCTCCCACGGCGATCCGCCAGGACACCGTCCTGCACCTCGTCGGCGCGCACACCGACTCGCCCGGGCTCCGCATCAAGCCGAACCCCGCGGCCGACACCCTCGGACTGCGTCGCCTCGGCGTCGAGGTCTACGGCGGGGCGCTGCTCAACTCCTGGCTCGACCGTGACCTCGGCATCGCCGGGCGGGTGACCGTCCGCACCGCGGAGGGCCCTGCCGGCCACCTCGTCCGTCTCGACGACGAGCCGCTCCGGATCCCCCAGCTCGCCATCCACCTCGACCGCGAGGTCAACGACCGGGGCCTGGTGCTCAACCGCCAACACCACCTCGTCCCGCTGTGGGGACACCTCGACAGCACCACGACGGAGGATCTGCTCCGCACCCGCCTCGCCGCTGCGGCGGCCGCCGCACCCGAGCAGGTCGTCGCGTGGGACCTCTCGCTGCACCCGCTCGAGCCCGGCCGACTCGTGGGCATCGACGACGCGTTCGTCTCCTCGGCCCGGCTCGACAACCTGCTGTCCTGCCACGCCGCAACCTCGGCGCTCACGACCGCTCCCGAACGCGCGGACCGCATCGCCGTCGTGGTCCTGTTCGACCACGAGGAGGTCGGTTCCGCCTCCGACCGCGGCGCGGACGGCGCATTCCTCGCCGGGATCCTCGAACGGATCTGGCTCACGCTCGGAGGCGACCGCCGTGGCTTCCTGCGTGCGCTACACGCTGGGTGGTGCGTGTCCGCCGACGGCGCCCACGCCACCCACCCGAGCTACCCGGACCGCCACGAACCCTCGCACCGCATCGCACTCAACGGCGGCGTCGTGCTCAAGCAGAACGCCAACCAGCGCTACGCGACCGACGACGCCACCGCCGCGCCGGTGCTCGCGACCTGTGACCGATTGGGCCTTCGGGCGCAGTGGTTCGTGACACGTAGCGATCTCGCCTGTGGATCGACCATCGGGCCGCTCACGGCCGCCGCGCTCGGGATCCCCACCGTCGACCTCGGCGCGCCGCAGCTCGCCATGCACAGCGCCCGGGAGATCTGCGGCACCGACGACGTCGCCGACCTCGGTCGCCTGCTGTCCGGGCTCCTCGCCGAGGACCTCAGCCCAGTCGAGCGCTGAGACGCTCGATCGCCGTGTCGATCGTGACGTCGCGCTTGCAGAAGCAGAACCGGACGACCGAGCGCGGCGGCTCGGACTCGTAGAACGCCGAGAGCGGGATCGTGGCGACCCCGACCTCGGCGACGAGCCACTCGGCAAACGTCCGGTCGTCGTCGTTCGAGAGCGCACCGAAGTCCGCGTCGAGGAAGTAGGTGCCCGCAGCGTCGAGCACCTCGAAGCCGACGTCACGCAGCCCCGCCGCGAGCCGGTCGCGCCGCACCTGCAGCGAGGCGGCGAGGTCGACGAAGTAGGTGTCGTCCTTCCGCAGACCGACGGCGACCGCCGCCTGGAGGTTCGGCGGGGTCGTGAAGGTGAGGAACTGGTGCGCCCGCACAACCGGCCGCAACAGCTCGGCGGTGGCGGTCACGTACCCCACCTTCCACCCCGTGAGGCTGAAGGTCTTGCCCGCCGACCCGACCTTGAGACAACGGTCCGCCATCCCGTCCCTGGTCCACAACGGCACGTGTCGCCGACCGTCGTAGACGAGGTGCTCGTACACCTCGTCGCAGACGACGTGCGCATCGGAGGCGAGCACGAACTCGGCGAGCAGATCGAGCTCCTCGGGCGAGAAGACCTTCGCGGCGGGGTTCAGCGGGTCGTTGAGCACGACCGCACGGGTGCGGGGGCCGAACGCCGCGGCGAGGTCCTCACGGCGGAGCTCCCAGGTCGGCGGGCGCAGGGTGACGAAGCGGGGCACGGCCCCGGCGGCACGGACCATCGGCACGTAGCAGTCGTACATCGGCTCGAAGAGCACGACCTCGTCGCCCGGGCTCAGCAGACCGAGCAGACAGGCGGCGAGCGCCTCGGTCGCACCGGAGGTCACGAGGACCTCCGTGTCCGGGTCCGCCTCGATGCCGTAGAACCGCTGGTCGTGTTCGGCCACCGCCCGCCGCAGGTCCGGCAAGCCGAGCATCGAGGGGTACTGGTTCGGACCGTGGAGCGTCGCGTCGGCGGCCACCGCGAGCAGATCCTCGGGGAAACCGTCGTCGGGGAACCCCTGGCCGAGGTTCACCGCCCCGTGCCGGTCCGCGAGTCGGGACATCGTCTCGAACACCGTCGTTCCGAGCGAAGCGAAGACCGGGTTGCCGGGGCGCACCGGCGTCACGGTAGCCGGTGCCCACGCCCCGCTCCGCCGCTACCCTGCCGACATGTCCGCCTCCGTCCCCACGGCAGCAACACCCGGGAACGACCAGCTCACCGAGCACCGGCGACGGCTCGATGACGACGGGTACACCGTCGTCGACGATGCCGTACCGGTCGACCTCCTCGACCGGATCGACGAGGTCCTTCGGCGCCTCGAGCGCGAACTCGGCGCCGGTCCCTCGACCAACCGTTTCGAGGGCGGGCACACGGTGCGCGTCTACAACCTCCTCGCGCACGACCCCGTGTTCCAGATCGTTCCCCTCCACCCGACGGTGCTCGCGCTCGTGGAGCACGTGCTCGGTGCCGATCCGCTCATCTCCTCTCTCTCCTCCATCGGGATCACTCCCGGCGAGGTCGCCCAGCCGTTGCACGCCGACGACGCACTCCACCCACTCCCCCGGCCGCACCCGGCCACCGTCTGCAACTCGATGTGGGCGCTCACCGACTTCACCGAGGAGAACGGCGCCACCCGACTCGTGCCCGGGTCACACCGCTGGGCCGACCCGCCCGGCTACGGCGCCGATGTGCCGACGGTGCCCGCCGAGATGCGGCGAGGGTCCATCCTTCTGTGGCACGGGAGCCTGATCCACGGTGGTGGTGCGAACCGGACCGCTCGACGCCGGGACGGTCTCGCCATGAACTATTGCGCGGGCTGGGTCCGCCAGCAGGAGAACCAGCAGCTCGGCATCCCCCTCGACGTCGTCGCGGGCTTCGAGCCGAGACTCGCCCACCTGTGCGGGTTCGGCATCTACCGAGGCCTCGTCGGCCACATCGACAAGCGTTCACCGCGTCAACACCTGCTCGACCCGGACGCGACCACCCGAATCGTGTGGGACCGCGAGCAGCTCGGCGGTGAGCGGCCGTGAGCGAGCCGACGCAGGTCCGCCTCCGCCGGGACGGACCGATCCTCGTCGACGGTCCGGTCGAGGTCCTCGACCACGACGGCACCGTCCGCCGGGCCGACGGGCCGACCGTCGCCCTCTGCCGCTGCGGGGCGTCGGCACGCCGCCCCTTCTGCGACGGCAGCCACCGCGACAGCGGGTTCGACGGCACGTGCCCTCCCGAGGGCTGAACGCCACCGAACGGGCCGCCTACGACCACGTTCCGGCCCGGGTGCGCGAACGGGCACGGATCCGGCGGGTGCCGTGGCTCCCTCCCGGGACGGCGGCGATGACCCTCGGCCGCACCGTCCTCGTGCGCCGGGATCCGCCCACGGACGGGTCGAGTCGCCTGCTCGCGCACGAACTCGTCCACGTCGAGCAGTACGCGCGCTCGGGCCCCGTCCGGTTCCTCCTCCACTACCTCACGTCGTACGTCCGCCTGCTCGCGCGGCTCCGGTCCCACGACGCGGCGTACCGGGCCATCCCCGCCGAGGTCGAGGCGTACGCGGCGGATGCCGACTGGGCCGCTCGTCGCCGCTGACCGGCGGCCCGGCACGGCGACTACATTCGCCGCCATCGACAGCAGCGCCGGCGAGACCGGCGGGGGGTGGACATGGACTTCGAGATCCCTGGCGAGATGGTCGAGCTCCTCGGCCGAATCGACACGTTCATCGAGGAGAAGATCAAGCCGATCGAACGGCGCGACGACAACATCCGGTTCTTCGACCAGCGGCGGGAGTACGCCCGCACCGACTGGGAGAACGGCGGGGTGCCGCGCGGCGACTGGTACAAGGTGCTCCGCGAGATGCGCGACGAGGCCGATGCGGCCGGCTTCCTCCGGTGGGCCCTCCCCGACTACCTCGGCGGGTCGAACGGCTCGAACCTCGGCATGGCGGTCATCCGCGAGCACCTCGCCGCCAAAGGGCTCGGCCTGCACAACGACCTGCAGAACGAGTCATCGATCGTCGGGAACTTCCCGACGGTGCTCATGATCCACGCCGTCGGCACCGAGAACCAGCGCAAGTGGTGCGAGCCGATGATCACCGGCGACATGCGGATGTCCTTCGGGCTCACGGAGCCGGGCCACGGCTCGGATGCAACCTGGCTCGAGACGACGGCGTACCGCGACGGAGACGAGTGGGTGATCAACGGCAAGAAGCGCTGGAACACCGGTCTCGACACCGCCACCCACGACATGATCTTCGCCCGCACCTCGGGCAAGCCCGGCGAGGCGAACGGCATCACCTGCTTCGTCGTGCCGACGGACACGCCCGGCTTCGAGGTCGAGTTCATGTGGTGGACGTTCAACATGCCGTCCGAGCACGCCGAGCTGACCCTCGACAACGTCCGGGTCAGCGGCCCCGACTGCATCCTCGGCGAGGAGGGCAAGGGCCTCGAGATGGCGAACATGTTCGTGCACGAGAACCGGATCCGGCAGGCGGCCTCCGGTGTCGGCGCCGCCCAGTACTGCGTGAACGAGGCCGTCGCGTACGCCAAGGAGCGCATCGTCTTCGGTCGCCCGTTGTGGCGCAACCAGGCGATCCAGTTCCCGCTCGCCGAGATGCAGACCCGGATCGAGATGGTCCGGAACCTCGTGTACAAGACGGCGTGGTACCTCGACCGCAACCACCACATGGAGGTCTCGGACAAGGTGTCGATGGCCAACTACCAGGCGAACCGACTCGTCTGCGAGGCGGCGGACCTCGCCATCCAGGTGCACGGCGGCATCGGCTACAGCCGCCACAAGCAGTTCGAGCACATCTACCGCCACCACCGCCGCTACCGGATCACCGAGGGGTCGGAGGAGATCCAGATCCGCCGGGTCGCTCAGCGCCTGTTCGGCGTCGACGTCAAGCGTCCCGACGATCCGAACATCATCGGACGGTCGGCGCCGGGCGCCGTCTGAGCGGGGTCAGCCCTCCGCCACCTGCCGCGGCAGGTAGATGGCGGTGTGGTCGATCCGGGCCACCGGGACCTCGTCGAGGCGGACCAGAAGGTCGACCTCGACGAACCGGTGGCCCTTTCGTTCGTACTCCGCCGTCACGGTTCCGCGCGCGTCGAGCGTGCCCGTCGTCGGCACCGCCGCGAGGTTCGTGACCTCGCTCCCGACATGGATCCACGGTCCGAGGACCACGTTCTCGGCGATGAGGCGGTTCGCGGCCCGGAGCACGAAGCCGGGGTGCAACAGGTCCTCGGTGCCGTAGATCGGGAGCTCCTCACGAACGTCGTCCCGGTAGGCCGACTGTGAGGCGCCGTCGACGGCGACCGACCACGTACCGAGCACCGTGCCGACAGCGAGCGAGGAGGGCGAAGCCGGCGGTCGGTCGCCCGGGCCGGGCAGCGGCGCGTCGAGATACCGGGCGAGGTCGACCGTCGCGGCCGCCGGGCCCATGCCTGCGGTCGCCGACGCCACCACCGCTCCCGTCGGGTTGCGCAGTCGCCCCTCCGGCTCGTCCCACTCCACCGTCATGGTGTCGCCGTCGTAGGTCGGCACGGCGAACCGCACCGAGATCCGCCCGCGTTCGAGCCACGAGCGCCCCCAGGTCGAGACCGGACCCCACGTGAGGTACGCGTAGACGTCGACCCCCGGCACGAGTCCGCCGGAGAACCCGAAGCGCCGGGCGACGTCGTCGTCGTGGATCTTGTTCTCCGAATCGAGGGCCGTGTTGAAGGCGACGAGCGAACGGGTCTGCATCGCGGGCACCGTAGCCGGACCACGGGCGGGTCGGATCGGCGTTGGGTAGCGTTCGCGCCGATGACGAACGTCGACCCGTACCACTCCCACGACGTCACCGAGCTGTTCCGGCTCCCGACGGTGTTCGCCGGCGACACGCTCGCCGATCAGGTGGTCGTCGTCACCGGTGCGGCAGGGGGCATCGGCTCCGCGATCACGGTCCTCGCAGCACGGCTCGGCGCCCGGCTCGTCATCTGCGGGCGTCGGACGGAGCCCCTCGACGCCCTCGCCGCGGAACTCCGGGATGCCGGCACCGAGTGCATCGTCGTGCAGGCATCGGTCCGGGATCCGGAGGCCGTTGCCTCGGTCGTCGACGCGGCATGGGACCGGTTCGGTCGGCTCGACGTCGTCGTGAACAACGCCGGTGGACAGTTCTCCTCCCCCGCGCTCGACATCAGCCCGAAGGGGTGGCACGCGGTCGTCGAGACGAACCTCTACGGCACGTGGTTCGTCATGCAGGCCGCAGCCCGCCGCTGGGCCGATCAGGGCGAGGTTCCGCCGGCCGGCCAGCAGCGCTGCATCGTGAACATCGCAACCGTCACGGGTCGCGGCGGCGGAGGGATCGCGCACACGGCCGCCGCACGCGGCGGAGCCATCAACCTGACCCGTTACCTCGCCGCGGAGTGGGCGCCGCTGCGCGTCCGGATCAACGCCGTCGCGGTCGGCGTCGTCGCGTCGGAGGGCCTGCAGACCTACCCCGATGCCGCCCGGGCGAGCTTTGGCCACAACCCGATGCGGCGCCTCGGCGACACCTGGGACATCGCACAGGGCACCGCATACCTGGCGTCGGCGGCGGCGGGCTTCGTGACGGGCACGACCCTCGAGGTCGACGGCGGCGAGCACGTCTGGGGTGAGTACTGGCCACTCGGACGTCCCGAGTGGTTCGAGGGGAGGGCGTACCCGTGACCGAACGACCGACCGAGCGCGTCGACACCACGCGACTGCAGCACATGGCCCGGGCCTTCACGGAGACCGCCGTGCTCTGGGCGGCGTTGGACCTGTCGCTGTTCACCCACGTGGCCGGCGGAGCCGACACGACCGACGCCGTCGCCGCAGCCTGCGGGATCCGCCGTCTCAACGCCGACCGGCTCGTCACCTGCGCCCTCGCGTTGGACCTCCTCCGCAAGGACACGGCGGGTCGGCTCGTCAACTCGCCCGAGAGCGAGCGTTTCCTCGTCGAGGGAACCCCGTCCTACGCCGGTGCCTGGATGCGCTTCACCCGACCGGACGCCCCCGGATGGATGCAACTCACGGAACTGCTCCGCCGCCCCGAGGAACCCCGTCGGCTCGGCATGTACGGCGACCTCACCGTCGAGGCGGCGCGGGCGTACCACGAGGCCACCTACTCCGTCGGCATGGGCGCCGGTCGGCGGTTCTGCCGGCAGGTCGACTTGTCGGGGCGCCGCATGCTCCTCGACCTCGGCGGCGGGTCCGGCGCGTACTCGATCAACGCGGTCCAGAGCTTCCCCGGCCTGCGTGCCACCGTGCTCGACCTGCCGGCGGTCGTCGTCGTCACGCGGGAGTTCTGCACCCAGCACGGCGTCGTCGACCTCGTCGACACCATCGGGGGCGACTTCACCGCCGACCCCTTCCCCTCCTGCGACGCCGTCGTCATGGCCTCGAACCTCCCGATCTACGACGAGGTGAACATCGCCCTCGTCGTCCGCAAGGCGTTCGACGCTCTCGATCCGGGCGGGGAGATGCACCTCGTCGGCGAAATGCTCGACGACGACGGCTGTGGACCGGTCGACGCGGCGATGTGGGGCATGCAGGAGATCCTCTACAACTCCGGCGGCAAGGCACACACCCGGGGGCAGGTCCGGGGCTACTTCACCGCAGCAGGATTCGTCGACGTGACCGAACACGAGTTCATCCCCGGCGTGCTCGTGCGCACCACCGGGCGCAAGCCCGTCTGACCGGCACGGCCATCTGCAACAATCGGACGATGCAACAGATCTGTGCCGACCTCCGCGCCGAACACGATGCGCTCGACGCGATCGTCGCCGACCTCACACCCGAGCAGTGGGCATCGCCGACCCCAGCGGAGGGATGGGACGTGCGCGAGACCATCGTGCACATCGTGCAGGCGGACGAGGCCGGTCACCTCGCCGTCGTCGACCCGGAGGAGTTCGAACGCCGCAAGACGCTCGTCCTCGCCGAGGGCCTCGACGCGTTCGGTTCGGGTGTCGGCCGGTCCGGGGCCGACACGCTCGCCTGGTGGCGCGACGCCCGGACCCGCATGGTCGACGCGTTCGCCGCACTCGAGCCGAAGGCGAGGATCCCCTGGTTCGGGCCGTCCATGGGTGCGCTCTCCTTCGCCACCGCCCGGCTGATGGAGACCTGGAGCCACGGCCAGGACATCGCCATGACGCTCGGCCGGACCATCGAGCCGTCCGACCGGCTCCGCCACGTCGCGCACATCGGCGTCACCACCCGCGGCTGGTCCTACGTCAACCGTGGGCGCACGGCGCCGGAGACCCCCGTGCGGGTCGAGCTACACGCACCGTCAGGGACGACGTGGACCTGGGGGCCGGACGACGCATCGGACCGGGTGCAGGGTTCGGCGCTCGACTTCTGCCTCGTCGTGACGCAGCGCCGCCACGTCACCGACACGGCTCTGCGCGCCGAGGGCTCCGCCGCCGGCGAATGGCTCGAGATCGCTCAGGCGTTCGCCGGGCCGCCGACCCTCACCGATCCGCACCGCACCACGCGCTGAGAACGGTCGTCAGCCGGTTCCGGCGTAGGAGTACCACGACGCGGCGTTCCACAGCAGGAACCCGGAGGCGCCCACCTCTCGGGCCGCCCGGATCTGCGCGGCTACCTCCTGCGGGCCGTACCGGACACCGCCGAGGCTGAAGTCCTGCAGCCACGGCACCAACGACGAGCCGCTGCCCGCCATGACCGTGCGGAAGTCCGCGAGCGAACACCGCACGATGTCGTAGGGCTGACGCACCGGGCTCGCCACCCCGCACTCCCCCGAGTTGTAGTGCGACGGATAGACCATCGGGGCGACGTAATCGAGGACCTTGGCGAACCGGTCGATCGGCTGCCCGATGTTCTCAGGCCTCGTCGCTGCGATGCCGAACACCGAGGCGCCCTGGTAGGCCCCAAGCGCCCGAAGGCGACGCTGCGACTCCGCGAAGAAGTCGGTCATCTCGTCACCGGTGGTCCGCGCGGTTCCGGTCATTCCCGGCACGACCATCGTGGCCGGGTCCCCCTCGGGACGGCGGACGTAGTCCCAGAGGATGTCCGACACCCCCGCGGCAGCGGCCTCCTCGGCGATCGCCAGGTTGTAGGCGCGCACCTCCGGGTGCGCGTAGTTCGTGAACCCGCCGTAGTCGGCGAGACGCTCACCGGTCGGCGTCTGCAGCACCAGCTCCCGACGCCCCGTCGACCAGGCCCAATCCGCGAGCACCGGGTCACGGAACGCGACGATCCGTCCGATGACGCGCACCCCCCGGTTCCGCAGCACCTCGAGCGCCTCGGCGAGTCGGTACTCGGGCACCACCGCACCCGCCTCGAGTGCGAGAGGGACCCGGCTGTCGTAGCCCACGATGCCGGCCTCGTCCTTGAGGTCGAGCTGCACAGCGTTGACGAGGCCCGCATCGACGAGACCGAGCACATGGGATCGGATCTCGTCGTTCCCCCAGCCGGCCGCCGTGATGTGCACGGCTCGGGTGTCGGTGGGATACGCGACCGACACGTTGACGAACTTCTCGGTGCGATTCCCTGCGAGGTCGACGGCGACGAGGCGCACCTCGTCAACGGGCGGTCGGGGGAACCGCACCTCGTACCCCTCCTCCGTCCACCGCACCGAGTCCGGCGCGAGCGGACCGGCATCGACCTCGAGTCGCGCCCCGGGCTCGAGCGCACCACGCAGGACGACCGGATCACCGAGCCGGACCGGAGCGAGATCGACCGGTGCACCGATCGACGGCGGCGTGTCGTCAATGACGACCGGCCAGCTCGCCCGACGGTCCCGGAAGAACAGCGTGCGCCCAGCCTCGACCGCGAGCTCGTAGCCACCCTCCGGCAATCCGTCCGGGAGGACGATCCGCAGCGTGTCACGGCCTTCCCGCTGCACATCGGTGAGCGGGACCCCGGCGAGGGTCACCCGGAAGGTCGCGCCGAGACCCCCGGAACCCGTGGAGACGAGCACGGGACGATCGACGAGACCGAGGGACTGCAGGACGACGAGATCGCTCCCGTCTGCGAGGGCGAGGTCCACGTCGGTCGCCCGGACGAGCCGCCACCCGAGGAACACCACCAACGCGCACGACAGCACGACCACGAGTCGGCGGACGCCCGGTCGCAGCAGGACCGGCACCTCGGAATGGGGCACGAGGCGGTGGCCGGGCCCAGGGCGGATCAAGGGAATCTGCGGCTGCCCACCGAGCGACCGGCCACCACGCTTCTCGTCGCCTCGCCGGCTGTCGATCAGGTCGGTCGGCATCGTCTCGGTCGCGTCGTCAGACGGGCGCCAACGACGAGAGTGAATGATACCGGTTCAGGGACGGGGCGGCCCAGTGGGACCGACGTCCGCCCCGCCGGAGTCCCCACGGCGGCGGTACGGTGCAGTCGTGCGCGTGTGGATCGACCAGGATCTCTGCACCGGGGACGGCATCTGCACCGACCACTGCCCCGAGGTCTTCGTCATCCTCGAGGACGGCATCGCCTACGTCCGGGAGGACGGCGTCACGCTGAACGACCCCGGCGGTGCACGTTCACCCGCCCGGGTCCCGCTCCGCTACGAGCAGGTGGTCGTCGAGTCATCCGAACAGTGTCCGGGCGAGTGCATCTTCGTGGAGTTCGACGATCCGGCCGAGCTGCACGGGGCCGACGCCGGGCGATCTTCCTCGACGGATTAGGACCGACGGCCCGACCACCCGGGCCTCATGTGGTTCCTGGCGAGCCTCGGCGTGGCCGCCGAGGTGCTCGGCATCCTCCTGCCGTGGTCGCTCGGCCTCACCGAGACCGTCGACCCTCAGTTCACCCGGATCCTCTTCTGGTTCTCAGGTCACCCGATCGTCTACTTCTGGCTGCTCCCGGTCTACGTGTCGTGGTACCTGATGCTGCCCCGCATGGTGGGCGGCTCGATCTGGAGCGACGGCCTCACACGGATCGTGTTCCTCTCCTTCCTGGTGCTCCTCCCCGTCGGTGTCCACCACCAGTTCACCGACCCGGGTGTCGCCGCATCCTCGAAGACGATCCAGTGGGCGCTGACGTTCATGATCTTCTTCCCTTCGATGATCACGGCCTTCTCCGTCATCGCCGCTCTCGAGCAGGGTGGCCGACGACGTGGGGGCCGTGGCCTGTTCGGTTGGATCCGACGTCTCCCCTGGGGAGAGCCTGCGGTCGCGGGCCAACTCCTGGCCGGCCTGGTGTTCATGCTCGGCGGATCGTCCGGCTTCGTGAACGCGAGCCACACCGTGAACCTCGAGGTGCACAACACCGCCTTCATCCCGGGGCACTTCCACCTGACCGTCGGCACCGGGGTCGCCCTGTCGGTGATGGCCATCTCGTACTGGTTGGTGCCGTACCTGACCGGTCACGCCCTCCGGTTCCGTCGACTGGCGCTCGCGCAGGTGTGGCTGTGGACCGTCGGCGTGCTCGCCTTCTCCCGTGGCCAGATGATGGGCGGACTCGACGGCATGCCGCAGCGCACCCTCACGAGCGCCGCCCCCTACGCCGCCGACCATCCGAGCTGGGCGTTGGCGAACACCCTGACGGGCATCGGGGGATCACTGATGTTCGTGTCGGCCCTGCTGTTCTTCGTCGTGATCGTGGCGACGGTCCACAACCGTCGCCTCGTCGGCGCCGAGACCCTCGAGATCCCGCTCACCGACATCCGCCACGGCGCCGATCCTTCGTGGGGAATCCTCGACCGTCTCGGCATCTGGGCGGCGATCGCGGTGGTGCTGTCGATCCTCGTGTACGGCGAGACGATCGCCCACTACCTGCCGCTGCAGTCCGTCGCCCGCGCCGTCAAGGTCTGGTGACGCCGGGGCTGCCGCACACCGGCAGCGTCAGATGACCCGTGCGTCCCGGAGGGCCCTCACCTCGTTCGGGTCGTACCCGAGCGAGGTGAGGATCTCCTCCGTGTGCTCGCCGAGCTGCGGCGGGCGCATCCGGATCGTCCCCGGCGACGCCGACATCGACACGGGGAAGCGCGCCGTGCGGATCGGCTTTGCCGCGGTCGGGTAGGCCACCGGCTCGAGGAACCCGATCGCGTCGACGTGGTCGTCCTCGAGGACCTGCTGGGGCGTGTAGACGGGCCCGCCCGGCACCTTGTGCTCCTCCATGATCCGGAGGACCTCGGTGGTCGTGCGCGTGGCGCACCAGGCCCGCATGACGGCGGAGAGCTCCTCGCCGTTGTCGCCACGCAGCTCGTCGGTCTTGAACCGCTCGTCGTGCGCGAGCTCCGGTCGGCCGACCATCTCGCACCACCGTTCGAACTGGTAGTTCCCGATGACCAGACACATCACCCAGCCGTCGGCGGTGGGCACGGTGTCCGCCGGCCCGGAGGTCTGCCCACGGTTGAGCGTCGCGACCCGGTCGAGGCCGAGCAGGTCCTGTTCGATCACCGCGGCGTTCGTCATCGTGAGCGCTGTGCGCAGCAGCGCCCCCTCGAGCACCTGCCCCTCACCCGTGAGGTCGCGGTGCCGCAGTGCCGCCATCGTCGCAAGCGCGGACAACGATGCCGTGCTGAAGTCGACGTAGGGGGCGAACGCCCGGGTCGGCTGCTCGGCGGTGCCGGAGAGGTGCAGGTTCCCCGACGCCGCCTGCGCGAGGCCGTCGAAGCCGACCTTGTCGCTCCACGGTCCTCCCGAACCGAAGGCGTTCACGGTCGTGAGGATGATGTCGGCCTTGATCGACCGAAGGGTCTCGTAGTCGAGGCCCATCTGTACGAGCGTGGGCGGCGGCAGGTTCGCGACCACGATGTCGGCGGAGGCGACGAGGCGACGCACGACCTCCCGCCCCTCCGCCTTCAGCGGGTTGAGCGTCAGACTCCGCTTGTTGCGGTTCACCTGCAGGAACATCGCGCCCATGCCGTCGTCCGTCACCGGCTGCACGACCCGGTCCTCACCGCCGTCGACGCGTTCGATGCGGATCACGTCCGCGCCGAGGTCACCGAGCAACGCTGCGCAGAACGGGCCGGCGATGTACCGACCGAAGTCGAGCACCCTGATCCCCTCGAGTACCCCGCCCATCTGGTCCCCCTCCTGTGGCGCGTAAGGTCGTGCCGCTCATTGTGCCAGCCGCCGGGAGACGGCGCGTGGCCGATGACCAGGCCACGGACGGGACCATGGACGGAACAAGCGACCCGCTCGGACGACTGCCGCTCGCCGGCTCCCTCGCAGGGGTCGTGCTCGGCACCGTGGTCGGCGCGTCCTTCGCCGTCGACGTGCTCGCCGCAGGCTTCGCCACCGTGCTCCGACTGCTTCTCGCCACGAGCGTCGTCGGGCTCGTCGCCGCCGCCGCGACCGCTCGCCGACCCCGCGAGGAGCGGGTTGCCGCCGAGGTGGGGGTCGCACTCGCCCGCGCCACGACCGTCCTGTTGGTCGCGGTGGTCGTGGGCACCGTGCTCGACGCCGTCGCCCGGGTCGCCGAGGGAGGCGACATCACCTTCCGGGTGCTCGGCGCGGCGCGCCTCGGTACGGTTGGGTTCACGCTCGGTTCGGTCGGCGCACTCGTCGTCGTGTGCACGCGCCACCTGCCCCGGCCCGACTGACACGAGCCCCACGACCCGCTCGGGACGCCTACGGTGACGCGATGCCGCTCGACCCCGCCGCCGTCGCCGCCCTGACCGACCGCCTCCGTGCCGAGGTCGAGGACGGTCCGCTCGTCTCGGCCCAGCTCGCGCTCGGTCTGCACGGGGAGATCGTGCACGCCGAATGCTTCGGCGACACGACCCCGTCGACCCGCTACGTGATGTTCTCCGCCACGAAGCCCTTCGTCGCCGCCGCGATCTGGCAGGTGCTCGCCGAGGGCCGACTCCGGACCGAGGACCGTGTCGTCGAGCATCTGCCGTTCCTCGGCCAGGACGGTCCGACTGCTGCCGAGATGGCGACGGTCACCGTCGAACACGTCCTGCTGCACACCGCGGGGTTCCCCTACGCGCCGCTCGGCCCGGGCCGGTGGGAGACGACGGAGGGACGACGGGCGGCCATGTCCCGATGGCGACTGTCGTGGACGCCCGGAACCCGGTTCGAGTACCACCCGACCTCCGCGCACTGGGTCCTCGCCGAGTTGCTTGCCACCCTCACCGGTCGGGATCACCGTGAGGTCGTGCACGATCGTGTGACGGCACCGCTCGGGCTGCCGCGGCTGCTCGGTATCGCCGAGGGCGACCAGGACGACATCGCGGAGCTGCGCGCCGTCGGATCACCGGCGACGCCGGACGAGCTCGAGGCCACCTTCGGGGTCCGCGAACTCCCCGGCGGTGAGGTCACCGCGGAGACGCTCCTCGGCTTCAACGACCCGACCGCACGCGCCGTCGGCGTTCCTGGCGGTGGAGGGGTGGCGAGAGCGGTCGACGTCGCGGGGTTCTACCAGGCCCTCCTGCACGACCCGGCCGGGCTGTGGGACCCGGTCATGTTGCGGGACGTGACCGGGGTCGTGCGGAACCGGCTCCCGGATCCGCTCACGGGGACGCCGGCGAACCGATCCCTCGGCCTCGTCCTCGCCGGGGACGACGGGCGCTCCAACTTCCGCGGCATGGGGCGGACCGTCTCCCCTGCGGCCTTCGGCCACAACGGTGCGAAGGGGCAGCTCGCGTTCGCCGACCCGGCGACGGGGCTGAGCGTCGCCATCCTCACCAACGGGCTCGACCTCCACGAGGTCCGCCAGCCCCGGCGAGACAGCGCGCTCGCGAGTCTCGCCGGGCGGTGCGCGACCGCCTGATCGTCCGCCGTCAGCCGGCCGGAACGCAGCCCGGCTGCTGCTGACCTGCGTCGCAGAGCGACTCCAACAGTGCGGCGACCCGCAGGGTGTGGCGGTCGCGTCGGTGCGGCCCGACGACCTGCACGCCGATCGGCAGACCCGACGGGTCGAATCCGACGGGAACCGACGCCGCCGGGCACGAGGTCACGGTTACGCGCGAGCACGAGCGCATCCACTCGATGTACCCGTCCATCCCGACGCCGTCGACGACCGTGGGGTACTCCACGTCGACGGGGAAGGGGACGACCTGGCTCACCGGGGCGACCAGGACGTCGTACCGCTCGAAGAACGCGCCGATCCGGGCGTACACCTCGGTCCGGAGCCGTTCCGCCCGAGCCACGTCGACCCCCCGCAGCGCCCGCCCTGCAGCGATGTTGTCGCGCACCGTCGCCTTCATCCGGTACCCGTCGGTCTCCTCGAGAGCACCGAAGCCCAACTCGAACTGGAACGCCCGCAGCACCTCGAACGCGTCGTCGGCCCCCTCCCAGCCGGGATCGTCGACGGTCACCGACGCACCCGCCGCCTCGAGACGTCGTGCGGCGTCGAGCACCACCGAACGCACCGGTGCCTCGACGGGCAGACCACCCAGATCGGGACTCACCGCCACCCGCAGTCCCGCCGGGTCCGCCGGTCGCAGCGGCGGGCCGAAGAACGACCCGGGCGTCTCGAGACTCAGCGCCGCCCGAGGGTCCGGTCCGGCGAGCACCGAGAGCAACAGCGCCACGTCGTCGACACAGCGACCCATCGGCCCCTCGACCGCCAGGCTCCCCCAGCCCCACCGGGCCGGGTGCTGGGGCACGCGCCCCGGCGACGGCCGGAAGCCGACCACGTTGCAGAAGCTCGCCGGGTTCCGCAGCGAGCCCCCCATGTCGGAACCGTCGGCGAGCGCCACCATGCCCGTCCGCAGTGCGACCGCCGCTCCGCCGGAGGAGCCGCCGCATGTGCGGCCGAGGTCGTAGGGGTTCCGGGTGACCCCGAAGACGGTGTTGAAGGTCTGCGATCCGGCCCCGAACTCCGGCGTATTCGTCTTGCCGATCGTGATCGCCCCCGCGGCCCGCATGCGCGCCACGATGAGAGCGTCCGTGTCGGGTACGAAGTTCGCGAAGATCGGCGAGCCGAACGTCGTGCGGATCCCCGCGGTGAGGGCGAGGTCCTTGTGGGCCACCGGCAGCCCGTGCAGCGGCCCGGTGGGACCGCCACGCACGAATGCGTCGTCTGCGGCCCGGGCCGCAGGCCGGGCCTCGTCGTCGACCCGGGTCACCATGGCGTTGAGCAGCGGATCGACGGCGTCGATTCGGGCGAGGTGCGCCTCGAGCACCTCCGTCGCGGAGACCGCCCCGGTCCGGAGGAGCACGGCGAGGGCGACGGCCGATCCGTCACACAGCGAAGCCACGCCGGCAGGGTACTCGGCGGGCACGGCGGCCGACCTAGGGTTGGCGCGGCCCGACGGCGGGCGGGACGAAGGGGGCACGGTGGCGGGAGCACTCGAGGGGATGCGGGTCGTCGACCTGAGCCAGTACGAGGCCGGACCGTCGTGCGGCCAGTACCTCGGGTGGCTCGGCGCCGACGTCGTGAAGGTGGAATCCCCCGACGGCGAACCCGGACGACGCCTGTTCGCGGCGGATCCGGATCAGGACAGCCAGTACTTCCTCAACTTCAACGCCAACAAGCGCTCCCTCGCCGTCGATCTGAAGAACCCCCAGGGGCGGGACGTCTTCCTCCGGTTGATCGACACCGCGGACGTCCTCGTGGAGAACCAGGGACCGGGCGTGATGGAACGTCTCGGGCTCGGGCACGAGGAACTCCTCGCCCGGAACCCGCGGCTCGTCTACGCCCGGATCAAGGGGTACGGACTCTCCGGCCCGTACGCGGAGTACAAGAGCTTCGACCAGCTCGCGCAGGCCGCCTCCGGCGTGATGTCCCTCACCGGGGAGGTCGACGGACCGCCGATGCGACCGGGTGCGACCGTCGGCGACACCGGCACCGGCGTGCACACCGCCCTTGCGATCGTCTCGGCGTACGTGCAGCAGCAGCGGACCGGACGTGGACAGCTCGTCGAGCTCGCCATGCACGAGGTCATGACGATGTTCACGCGGACCACGACGGCGCAGCACTGGGGACCCGACGCTCCGCCCGCACCGCGCGCCTCGCGCTCCGACGCCCCGCCGGCCGGGCTCTACCCGACCCGAGGCGGGGGCCCGAACGACTACGTCTACCTCGTGTTGGCGAACCGCCCGATGTGGGAGCAGCTCTGCCGGTCGATCGGGCGGCCGGACATCCTCACCGACCCACGGTTCGCCACCGGGCGGGCCCGCGCCGAGAACGCTGACGAGCTCCGCACCGAGATCGGCGCGTGGTTCCTCGAGCACACCAAGACCGAGGCGATGCAGATCCTCGGCGAGGCCGGGCTCCCCTGTTCGGCGACGTTCGCATCGAACGAGGTGTTCGCCGACCCGCACCTGCGGGCGCGCGGCTTCGTCCACGAGCTCGAGGACCCGGTGCGGGGGGACGTGCTCCTGCTCGGCAACCCGTTGCGTCTCGCCGACAACGAGGTCGAGCTTCGCCTGCCGCCGCGCCTCGGCGAGCACACCGAGGAGATCCTCCGGACCGACCTCGGCCTCGACGACGCGACCGTCGCCGCGCTGCGTGCCGACGGCGCAGTGGGCTGACGGCGACACCGGGACCGACCGGCACGCCAACGGGTACCGTTCGACGGGGAGGTCGCCATGCAGTCGTTCGTGGACAAGGTCGCCGTGGTCACCGGCGCGGGCTCCGGCATCGGTCGAGGCCTCGCCGTCCGGTTCGCGCATGAGGGGTGTCGGGTGGTGCTCGCCGACGTCGAGGCCGAGCCGCTCGCCGGCACGGCGGCGCTCGTCCGAGACGCGGGCGCCGAGGCGCTCGAGGTCGTCACGGACGTCACCGATCTCGCCGCCGTGACCCGACTCGCGGAGGCGACGATCGAGCGGTTCGGCGCTGTGCACATCCTGTGCAACAACGCCGGCGTCGGCGGGGGCGGCCGCATCGCCGAGAGCCAGCTCGTCGACTGGCAGTGGGTGCTCGGGGTCAACCTCTGGGGTGTCGTCCACGGCACGCACGTGTTCCTCCCGCTCCTCGAGGCGAGCGGGGAGGAGGGTCACATCGTGAACACGGCGTCGATCGCCGGGCTCATGGCCGGGCCGGGGATCGGGCCCTACAACGCGTCCAAGTTCGCCGTCGTCGGGCTCAGCGAGACATTGTTCCACGAGCTCGCCGACGCCGGGTCGAAGATCGGGGTGTCGGTGCTCTGCCCGGGCTACGTGCGAACGAACATCGCGACCTCGCAGCGCAACCGGCCGGAGCACCTCCGGCGCGAGCACAAGGCGTCGACCGGCGCTCGGCGCACCAACGACGGCATCGCCTCCGGAGTCTCCGGCGGCCTCGAACCCGACCAGGTCGCCGAGCTCGTCGTGCACGGCATCCGCAGCGACCACTTCTGGATCGTCACCGACCGTGACCTGCTCCGGCAGGTCGCGGCCCGCAACCAGGCCCTCGCCGAGGGCCGCAACCCACCGAGGAGCCCCACATGACCATGCTCGACATCGCCGCAGCCCGCGAGGCGCTCCTCGCCGCCCGCACGTCCGGGACCCCGCTCAAGGCGCTCCCCACCGGCTCGGAACCGACCGACCTCGAGGGCGCCTATGCCGTCCAGGACGCACTCGTCGACGCGCTCGGTCGACGCACGGTCGGGTGGAAGGTCGGCGCCACCAACGACGCCGCCCAGCAGATGCTCGGCGTGCCGGGTCCGATCTTCGGTCGGGTGCTCGAGGGGACGCTCTTCACCTCACCGGGCGAGGTCCCGATGTCGTTGTTCACCAACCCGCCCCTCGCCGAGTGCGAGCTCGGCTTCGAACTCGGCGCCGACCTGCCGGCCTCGGCCGCACCGTTCGACCGGGCGACCGTCCTCGCCGCCGTCCGGGCCGTCGTGCCCACCATCGAGCTCGTGGGCCACCGGTACGTCGGCACCGCGGCGGAGGTGGGCGGCATCCGACTCGTCGCCGACAACGCGCTCGCCGCTGCGCTCGTCGTCGGGCCCCGCAACGACCCGACCGTGGCATCCACCCTGCCGACCGCTGAGGTCGCACTCGAGCTCAACGGCACGGAGGTCGCCCGAGGCGACGGATCGGCCGTGCTCGGGGATCCGGTCGAGGCACTCGTGTGGCTCGCCAACGAGCTCGCGGCACGCGGCCTGCAGCTCCACGCCGGGGATGTCGTCACGACCGGGTCCTGCACCGGGCTGACCCCGCTGCCGTCCGGCGTGACCGCACGCAACGACGCCGGCCCGCTCGGAGCCGTGCAGGTCGTCGTTCGCTGAACCCCCGGTCCGCACGCCACGCCCGGCAGACTTGACGGCATGGCCAACCCCCTCGCCCTCCGGTTCGCCGATCGGCGCCTCGAAGCGGTGGCGCGTGCCATCTGTATCGCGGTCCGCTCCCAGGGCGGTGCCGCCCATCTCGTCGGGGGTGCCGTGCGCGACGCAGCGCTGGGCCGCACCGTCGACGAGGTCGACCTCGAGTGCTTCGGTCTCGCCGTCGAGGAGCTCCACACGATCGTCTCGGGAATCGTCCCGGTGACCCTCGTCGGGGCGAGCTTCGGTGTGCTGAAGGCGCGCGAGCTCGCGCTCGACGTGTCCGTGCCCCGCCGGGAACGGAAGACGGGTCCCGGCCACCGGGGCTTCCAGATCGATGCCGACCCGCACCTCGACCCCGCCGTCGCCGCGGCCCGGCGCGACTTCACCATCAACGCGATCGCCTACGACCTCCTCGAGGACCGGATCATCGATCCCTTCGACGGGCTCGACGATCTCCGGCGGCGGGTCCTCCGGCACACGAGCCCCCAGTTCGACGAGGACCCGCTCCGCGTCCTGCGCGGCATGCAGTTCATCGCCCGGTTCGGCCTCACCGCCGACCCGGACACCGTCGCCCGCTGCCGCGGGATCGACCCGGAGGGACTCGCGGCGGAACGGATCTTCGACGAGTGGCGCAAGCTCCTGCTGCGCGGCGTCCACATCGGCGACGGCCTCGGCTTCCTGCGCGACACCGGCTGGATCCGCCACACCCCCGAACTCGAGGCCCTCCTCGACTGCCCTCAGGACCCGGAGTGGCACCCCGAGGGTGACGTCTTCGTGCACACGGGCCACGTCCTCGACCAGTTCGCCTCGCGTCGGCTCGGCGACGACGAGGAGGACCTCGTCGTCGGGCTCGCCTGCCTCTGCCACGACCTCGGCAAGCCGGCGACCACGGTGTTCGACGCCGGACGGTGGCGATCCCCCGGCCACGAACAGGCAGGGATCCCGCCGACGCGTTCCCTGCTCGGCCGGATGACGAACCAGCACGACCTCGTCGAGCAGGTCGTCGTGCTCGTCGCCGAACACCTCAAGCCCGACCAGCTCCACCGACAGGGTGCCGGCGCCGCTGCGGTGCGTCGGCTCGCCGCCCGCGTCGGGCGACTCGACCGCCTGCTGCGCGTAGCCCGCGCCGACCGGGACGGGCGGCCACCCCTGCCCACCGACGACTTCCCTGCGGCCAGCTGGCTGCTCGGCCTCGCAGCGGAGCTCGACGTCCTCGACGCCCCGCCGCGACCCGTCGTGCTCGGACGCCACCTCGTCGCCGCGGGACTCACCCCCGGACCCACGTTCCGTCCGCTGCTCGACGCCTGCTACGAGGCCCAGCTCGACGGGCGGATCGCCACGGTCGAGGACGGGCTCGAACTCGTGCGCAGCCTGCTGCCGGGTACGACCTGAACGAGATCACCCGGGGGACGGTCGTCGATCTCACGGAACATCACGCTGATCCGGGGCGCGGCGTGGGCCAACTTCGGCACGGCGTGCTCGAACTCCTGCTGACAGCGCCCGCCCATCACGAGCAGGTCCCCGAAGCCCGTACTGAACCGGCGCGTCGGTCCGCCGCCCCGTGGACGGATGACGAACGGCCGCGGCGCACCGAGGGCCACGATGGCGATGACCGGCTCCGGAGCCGATCTCCCAATGCGGTCGGCGTGCCATGCGACACCGTCGGAGCCGTCGCGATACAGGTTCAGCGCGAGTCGCCCGAACACCACCCCGTAGTGCGCCCCGAGCACCGACGCCGCCTCCTCCAACACCTCGTCGGGCCGGTCTTCCCCCGGCCCGAACCAGGCCGTCAGACGCGGGTCGTCGACCCGGCGGCCGTACATCGTGCGGCGGAACTGCTGCCATCGGGCCCGATCGAGCAACCGTTCGAAGAGCTCGTCCGAACCGCCGAGCCATCCCGGGCAGTGATCGACCCACGATGTGGCGCTCAACGCAACCCGCTCGATCGCACCGGCGGGACGGGCGATCGCCGGAGCACCGCAGCCGAACAGGCCGAGCGGGGAAGCGTCCGAGCCGACGAACGAACAGGTGTTCGTGATCACGGCGACACGGTACCGCACCCGTGGCGCCCTGGCCAGCACTCGACCAGCGGACGGTAGGGTGCGACGCATGGCGGCCGCGGACGACCCCGCACCCCGACCGGCGAGCGGTGTCCGCCATTCGCTCCGGGCGCTGCGCCACCGCAACTTCGCCATCTTCTTCGCCGGGGCACTCGCGTCGAACACCGGGAGCTGGGTGCAGAACGCGACCGTTCCCTACGTGCTGTTCCAGCTCACCCGGAGCGCGACCTGGGTCGGGTTGGCCACCTTCGCGCAGTTCCTGCCGTCGGTGCTCTTCGGTCCCCTCGGCGGTTCGCTCGCCGACCGGTACGACCGCCGCCGCGTGGTCGTGGTGACCCAGATCATGCTGATGCTCGCCGCCGTCGCGATGTGGGCGACCTGGGTGGCCGGCATCCGCTCCCCTGCCCTACTGCTCGTCCTCGTCGCGACGAGCGGCATGCTCGGTGGCCTCAACATCCCCTCCTGGCAGGCGTTCGTCCCGCGCCTCGTCCCCCGCGACGACCTCCTGAGCGCGATCACCCTGAACTCCCTGCAGTTCAATGCCGCCCGTGCGGTGGGTTCGGCGGTTGCGGGTCTCGTGCTCACTGCGTTCGGTGTGGCGGCCGCCTTCCTCGCGAACGCTGCGTCGTTCGTCTTCGTGATCGGGGCGCTCGCGCTGCTGCGGCTCCCACGGGAGA
>Ga0169931_10000757_pt1 | contig 54011 bp, 55 predicted proteins | sample Kivu_15m_20L_FD_129675 | JGI IMG/M metagenome (GOLD analysis project Ga0169931, IMG submission 129675) | Freshwater microbial communities from Lake Kivu, Western Province, Rwanda to study Microbial Dark Matter (Phase II) - Kivu_15m_20L... | ecosystem: Environmental > Aquatic > Freshwater > Lake...
GCTTGTTGGTGAGGTAATGGCTCACCAAGGCGACGACGGGTAGCCGGCCTGAGAGGGCGACCGGCCACACTGGGACTGAGACACGGCCCAGACTCCTACGGGAGGCAGCAGTGGGGAATATTGCGCAATGGACGAAAGTCTGACGCAGCAACGCCGCGTGAGGGATGACGGCCTTCGGGTTGTAAACCTCTTTCAATCGGGACGAAGCGAAAGTGACGGTACCGATACAAGAAGCACCGGCTAACTATGTGCCAGCAGCCGCGGTAATACATAGGGTGCAAGCGTTGTCCGGATTTATTGGGCGTAAAGAGCTCGTAGGCGGTTCATCACGTCGGATGTGAAAACTTGGGGCTTAACCCCAAGCCTGCATCCGATACGGGTGAACTAGAGAGCAGTAGGGGAGATTGGAATTCCTGGTGTAGCGGTGGAATGCGCAGATATCAGGAGGAACACCAGTGGCGAAGGCGGATCTCTGGGCTGTATCTGACGCTGAGGAGCGAAAGCGTGGGGAGCAAACAGGATTAGATACCCTGGTAGTCCACGCTGTAAACGGTGGGCGCTAGTTGTGGGAGACTTCCACGTCTTCTGCGACGTCGCTAACGCATTAAGCGCCCCGCCTGGGGAGTACGGCCGCAAGGCTAAAACTCAAAGGAATTGACGGGGCCCCGCACAAGCGGCGGAGCATGCGGCTTAATTCGATGCAACGCGAAGAACCTTACCTAGGCTTGACATGCAGGGAAATCTCATAGAGATATGAGGTCCGCAAGGGCCCTGCACAGGTGGTGCATGGCTGTCGTCAGCTCGTGTCGTGAGATGTTGGGTTAAGTCCCGCAACGAGCGCAACCCCTGTTCTATGTTGCCAGCACGTAATGGTGGGGACTCATAGGAGACCGCCGGGGTCAACTCGGAGGAAGGTAGGGATGACGTCAAGTCATCATGCCCCTTATGCCTAGGGCTGCACGCATGCTACAATGGTCGGTACAAAGGGCTGCAAAACCGCAAGGTGGAGCGAATCCCAAAAAGCCGGCCTCAGTTCGGATTGAGGTCTGCAACTCGACCTCATGAAGTCGGAGTCGCTAGTAATCGCAAATCAGCAACGTTGCGGTGAATACGTTCCCGGGGCTTGTACACACCGCCCGTCACGTCACGAAAGTCGGCAACACCCGAAGCCGGTGGCCTAACCGTAAGGAAGGAGCCGTCGAAGGTGGGGCTGGTGATTGGGACGAAGTCGTAACAAGGTAGGCGTACCGGAAGGTGCGGCTGGATCACCTCCTTTCTAAGGAGCACTTAGCATCATTTTGATGTTCAGAAGTATTGGGAAACCAATAGCTCATTATGTGGAGCATTGATGTAACGAAAAATCGATTTTGTTTTTCAGTACTGCTTTTGCGTGGAACCTAAATCAAAATTCTTTTCTAATCACGCTGTTGGGTCCTGAGGGTACGAAAGTACTTTCAGAGACCGAAGTGCTACGAACTGTTGTTAACTAGCAACAAGCGTAGGAAAGCTTCGAATCTCGACCGTAATTTGAGAACTGCATAGTGGACGCGAGCATCTAGTAATTATTTTTTGATCAATTTGGTATCAAGTTATTAAGTGCATACGGTGAATGCCTTGGCATTAGAAGCCGAAGAAGGACGTAGAAGCCTGCGATAAGCCTCGGGGAGTCGGCAATCAGACTTTGATCCGGGGATTTCCGAATGAGGAAACTCAGCTGGGGGAAAGCCCAGTTATCCGCGCATGAACACATAGTGCGATGGAAGGGAACGTGGGGAAGTGAAACATCTCAGTACCCATAGGAACAGAAAACAATAGTTATTCCGTTAGTAGTGGCGAGCGAAAGCGGAACAGGCTAAACCACATCAATGTGATAGTCGGCGGACGTTGTTGGTGTGGGGTCGTGGGACGTTTAGTGATTACTGCCGTAATCACAGTGAGTAAAAAATGTTTTTTGTAGTCGAAGACCATGCGAAAGGGTCAGCGAAGAAGGTAAAACTCCTGTAGACGAAACAACTAACACTCACAAGCATCATCCCAAGTAGTACGGGACTCGTGTAATCCTGTGCGAATCTGTCGAGACCACTCGATAAGCCTAAATACTCTCTAATGACCGATAGTGAACAAGTACCGTGAGGGAAAGGTGAAAAGAACCCCGGGAGGGGAGTGAAATAGAACCTGAAACCGTGTGCATACAAGCCGTGGGAGCGTCTTTAGTCTTCGGACTATCCGTGACCGCGTGCCTTTTGAAGAATGAGTCTACGAGTTAGTAGCACGTGGCGAGGTTAACCAGTGATGGGAAACCGTAGCGAAAGCAAGTCCTAATAGGGCGAATTAGTCGCGTGCTCTAGACCCGAAGCGGGATGATCTAGCCATGAGCAGGTTGAAGCGTGGGTAAGACCGCGTGGAGGACCGAACCCACTGCCGTTGAAAAGGTAGGGGATGACTTGTGGTTAGGGGTGAAAGGCCAATCAAATTCCGTTATAGCTGGTTCTCTCCGAAATGCATTTAGGTGCAGCGTCACGTGTTTCTTCTCGGAGGTAAAGCACTGGATGGGCTAGGGGCCTAACAAGGTTACTGAACTCAACCAAACTCTGAATGCCGAGAAGTTAGAACGTGGCAGTGAGACTGTGGGGGATAAGCTTCATAGTCAAAAGGGAAACAGCCCAGATCATCAGCTAAGGCCCCAAAGCGTGTACTAAGTGGGAAAGGATGTGGAGTTGCATAGACAACCAGGATGTTGGCTTAGAAGCAGCCACCATTAAAAGAGTGCGTAATAGCTCACTGGTCAAGTGATTCCGCGCCGACAATGTAGCGGGGCTCAAGTACACCGCCGAAGCTGTGGCATAAACGCAATATCTTGGCCGCAAGGTCCAGGAGCGTTGATGGGTAGGAGAGCGTTGTGTGGCGAGAGAAGCGGCGGAGTAATCCAGCCGTGGATGCCACACAAGTGAGAATGTAGACATGAGTAGCGAAAGACGGGCGAGAAACCCGTCCACCGAATGACCAAGGGTTCCAGGGTCAAGCTAATCTTCCCTGGGTAAGTCGGGACCTAAGGCGAGGCCGACAGGCGTAGTCGATGGACAACGGATTGATATTTCCGTACCGGCGTTATTACGACAATGATGAATATAGAAATGCTAAGAGGTTGAAGCTGTTGCCTTCGGGTAATGGTGAAAAGTTCGAACCTAACTATTATTAGTCCAGCAAAGGTGTGACGCAGGAAGGTAGTTCATCCCAGGCGATGGTTGTCCTGGGGTAAGGCCGTAGGAAGAAATGTAGGCAAATCCGCATTTCATTTTCTGAGAGCTGATGCCGAGCCATTATGGCGAAGTGAATAATCCTATGCTGCCAAGAAAAACATCTAGCGAGTAATAAGGCCGCCCGTACCCCAAACCGACACAGGTGGTCAGGTAGAGAATACCAAGGTGATCGAGAGAACTGAGGTTAAGGAACTCGGCAAATTACCCCCGTAACTTCGGGATAAGGGGGACCATTTTGCGTGTAGAGATTAACTTTTGAAGCGTAGAGTGGTGGCACAAACCAGGCCCTAGCGACTGTTTACCAAAAACACAGGTCCGTGCTAAGTCGTAAGACGATGTATACGGACTGACGCCTGCCCGGTGCTGGAACGTTAAGGGGATCGGTTAGCGAGTAATCGCGAAGCTGAGAACTTAAGCGCCAGTAAACGGCGGTGGTAACTATAACCATCCTAAGGTAGCGAAATTCCTTGTCGGGTAAGTTCCGACCTGCACGAATGGCGTAACGACTTGGGCACTGTCTCAACCTCAGACTCGGCGAAATTGCATTACGAGTAAAGATGCTCGTTACGCGCGGCAGGACGGAAAGACCCCGGGACCTTTACTACAACTTGGTATTGGTGGTCGAATTGATTTGTGTAGGATAGGTGGGAGACTGTGAAGCTGAAACGCCAGTTTTGGTGGAGTCGTTGTTGAAATACCACTCTTATTAGTTTGGCTGTCTAACTTTGAACCGTAATCCGGTTTAAGGACAGTGCCTGGTGGGTAGTTTAACTGGGGCGGTTGCCTCCTAAAAAGTAACGGAGGCGCCCAAAGGTTCCCTCAGCCTGGTTGGCAATCAGGTTTTGAGTGTAATTGCACAAGGGAGCTTGACTGCGAGACCGACGGGTCGAGCAGGGACGAAAGTCGGGAATAGTGATCCGGCGTCGGATTGTGGAATCGGCGTCGCTCAACGGATAAAAGGTACCCCGGGGATAACAGGCTGATCTTCCCCAAGAGTCCATATCGACGGGAAGGTTTGGCACCTCGATGTCGGCTCGTCGCATCCTGGGGCTGGAGCTGGTCCCAAGGGTTGGGCTGTTCGCCCATTAAAGCGGCACGCGAGCTGGGTTCAGAACGTCGTGAGACAGTTCGGTCCCTATCCGCCGTGCGCGTAAGAGTCTTGAGAAGGGCTGTCCCTAGTACGAGAGGACCGGGACGGACGAACCTCTGGTGTGCCAGTTGTTCCGCCAGGAGCACGGCTGGTTGGCTACGTTCGGAAGTGATAACCGCTGAAAGCATCTAAGCGGGAAGCATGCTTCAAGATGAGGACTCTCACTGATTTTCAGGTAAGACCCCTAGCTAGACGACTAGGTTGATAGGCCGGATGTGGAAGTGCGGTAACGCATGGAGCTGACCGGTACTAATAGGTCGAGGACTTGATTCTTATCAAAAAATAGTTTTGCACGCGTCCACTATGCGGTTCCCGAGTTATGGTCGAACATAACTCAATAGAGTTTCGGCGGCCTTAGCGAAGGTGAAACGCCCGGTCCCATTCCGAACCCGGAAGCTAAGCCCTTCAGCGTCGATGGTACTGCTCTGGAGACGGAGCGGGAGAGTAGATCGCCGCCGGGCATTTTTCAGTAACGCTGACGGATTTATGATTCGTCAGCGTTACTTATTTTGCAAGGAGTACTAACGATGTCAGCCAATTCCGATCGGTCGAATCGGCGAAACACATCTAGTCGAAGTAATTCAGGTTCAAGCAGGAAATTTCCAAAGAAGAGCAATACCAATATCTCAGCACAAAAAAAGAGTCGATCTGCGGCAAAACGTAATGAGTCAGTTGAAAAACCAGCCAAGGATTCAAATTCTAAAAGTACATCGAACTACAAACGCACAGATAAACCACGTTTCAACGCTAAAGATTCAAAAAGACCCGACAGCAGAAGTGCAAGATCTAAAGAGAGAACAAATTCATCTGACAGATCAAGTGTTCAATCCACGCGCTCATATTCAAAAGAAAAATCTGATAAGCCACGTTCAAGTCAACAACGCACTACTGGGAAATTTGACATCCCGCGCCGCTTTCAAGGTGATCAACCCAGACGAGAGCGTGATCAACGCGCTCGTGGTAATGCACCAATAATCGATCAAGATGTTAATGGTGATGAATTAGGTGAAGAGCTAACTTCAGAATTAAATTCATTGCCAACTGGATTAACAATTACTGTTGCTCAGCATCTAGTAATGGCTCAACGATATCTAGAAATCAACCCAGAATTAGCAATCATTCATGCAAATCACGCTAAAGAACTTGCTGGACGATTCCCGATAGTTCGAGAAATCTGTGGAATCGCTAATTATGTGAATGGTAAATGGCAAGAAGCGTTGAATGAATTCCGAGCCGTTAAAAGAATGAGCACAGCTGATCATTTAATACCTATGATGGCTGATTGCGAGCGTGGATTGGGAAGACCAACTCGAGCGATAGAACTTCTTGATCAGAATAGTCACCTAACAGGTGTTGTTCAAATTGAAGCCGCGATTGTAAAGTCAGGTGCTCGAACTGATTTGAAACAACTAGAAGCAGCCCTGGTTGCACTGAAAATCCCGGCATTGGCTGGCTTTCCAGCAGACTTAACTTCCTATGCAAGACTGTGTTTTGCTTATGCAAAGGCGCTAATGGTACTGGGTAGAGATGATGAAGCACAAGTTTGGTTTAGAAAAGCAGACGCTTCCGATCCCGCAGCAACTCTGGCTTCGGACCATTTATCAAATGCTGAAAATGCTGTCTATCTAGATGACCTAGATGCAAGCTAAAGATATGGGTTCTATCCTTAGGCTTGGTGATTTATGACAAACAATGAAGACGCTATTAGGAGTTTCCTGTCGATGGGTGCTCAGATAGCAGAAGAGATTCGACGACGTTTAGATGATGCGGCTAATAAAGTTGGAGTTTCCGATAGCGCTATCTCAGAAGAAGAGATTGAGATTTTAGTACAACGAATTATTGCGGAGTTTCAAGATCGAATTCAAACAGAAGTCGAGCGTGCCATTACTAGGATTGGGCTGGCTCGAGAAGATGAATTAGCATCTTTGAGGGCGAGAATCGAGAAATTGGAGCAACAGTGAACGATCAATTGCCAATGCCTAACTCACCTTCATTGCCAATTGCAGCAACGGGAATTACTCAAGTAGATGAGGCTATTAGTTCCCTAAGTAATTTAGACAATTTGGATGTAACAGATCATGCTGATATTTATTCTGATATTCATCAAAAGTTGAGTTCAGCGCTCACTGAGATAACAAACTAATTTGCGTCGATTAGATTTAGAGTTAGTTAAAAGAGGCTTAGCGCGATCGAGAGGCGAAGCTAAATCTTTAATTGAATCCGGACAGGTTTTAGTGAATGGATTCAGGATTGATAAAACTTCTACTTTGGTTTCGGACAAAGTATCGATAAAAGTCAAAGTAGAAAGCAGTAAATATGTTTCAAGGGCTGCGTTTAAGTTACTTAGCGTTTTACCTGAATTGAAAATAAACTTTCAAAACAAATTGGTATTGGATGCAGGATCGAGCACTGGAGGTTTTGTACAAGTTGCACTAGAACGGGGTGCAAGAAAAGTTTATGCAGTAGATGTTGGATATGGGCAATTAGCTTGGTCTTTACAAACAAATCCTCGAGTTGTGGTGATGGATAGAACAAATATTAAAGACCTAACGCCGGACGTTTTTCCTGAGAAGGTAGACCTAATCACTGCTGACCTATCATTTATTTCACTTCGAAACATAATGAAAGTATTGGTGGAGCTGGTGAGGCCGCAAGGGGATATTTTAGTTATGGTGAAACCGCAATTCGAAGTTGGGAAATTCAATGTAGGTAAGGGAGTTGTTGGTAGCCGAGAACTAAGACAATCTGCAATTTTGAATGTAGTCCAATTTGCAAAACAGCTCAACTGGGTGGTTGTTGGAGCTGTAGAAAGCAGTGTGCACGGACCCAACGGAAATAGGGAGTTCTTCCTGCATTTACGGCAAAATGGGGCAGAATTGTCCCAAGAAGTAATTTCCGAGCGAGTATCGGGGGATTTTTGAAAACCCAAGTTGCAATTGCCGTTAATTGGCACCGACCAGATGCGATATCTGCAGCCAAGGAGATGGTGAAATTACTATCTGATCAAGGTGCTGATTGCTATGTGGTTGATGAATCACAATCAGTTGAGATTTCCAATTGCCAGATGCTAAAGGAAAACCAGCTTCCGAAGCTTGATTGCTTATTAGTAATTGGTGGGGATGGAACTATTTTGCGCAGTGCTGAGATAGCCAGGAATCTAAATTTACCGTTACTAGGCATAAATCATGGTCACGTTGGATTTTTAGCAGAAGCAGAATCGACGCAATTAACTCAAATAGCACAAGCGATAAGTAGAAAGAATTGGGAAATTGAAGAGCGAATCACGTTGGAAGTGCAGGTAGTTAATCAAACCAACATTCTCTGGGAATCTTGGGCCCTTAATGAGATATCCATTGAGAAAGCTTCTAATTCACGCATCGTTGAATTAGTTACAGCAGTTGATGATCAACCAGTGTCAAGATATGCCGGCGATGGCGTAATTGTTGCTACTCCCACTGGTTCAACAGCTTACGCATTTAGTGCAGGTGGACCAGTGGTATGGCCAAATGTAAATGCGGTAGTTCTTGTTCCGCTTTCCGCACATTCACTTTTCGCACGACCATTAGTGCTAGATCCTCAAAGCACAGTAGTGATTGATTTGATTTCAGAAGCTTCAGCTTGGGCTGACTCACGCAGGGGTGGGGATTTACCAGCTGGGGCTCGAGTTATCATTACAAAAAGCACAAAAACTATAAAGTTAATGCGATTATCAAATGAAACTTTCACTAACAAGTTAGTTGCCAAATTCAACCTACCCACCTTAGGTTGGCGGGGTTCAAAGGCTTCTGAATAATTATGTTAACCGAGTTGCGGATAACAAATCTAGGTGTCATAAAGAGTGCAGAGTTGAAGTTCGGCCCGGGTTTGAATGTCTTAACGGGTGAAACTGGAGCTGGCAAAACTATGATTTTGAATGCTCTTGCCTTGGCGCTAGGCGGAAAAGTCGATTCGAAATTGGTAAGAAATGAGGCCAGCAAATTATCCGTGGAAGCCGATTGGCAACTCACTGAAAAACAAATTCAAGTGCTAGCAGAATTGCTCGATGAAGACACCAACAATCTCTCCAATCAGATAACGTTTGGGCGAGTAATTGATAATTCAGGAAAATCGCGTCAAACGATAGATGGTATAACTTCTAATGCGAGCATAGCGAACAATTTTTCAGAGAACATAATTCAGGTGTTTGGTCAAAGCGATCAGAAGTTCCTGAGCCAACCAAGTTGGCAGATTCAAACGTTGGACTCCTTTGGCGCAAAGGACCACCAAAGCAATCTGATCAAGTACCGAATTCTCTTTAAAAACTTAATTGATTTACTAGATCAAAAAACAAAACTTCAAATTGACCAATCCATCTGGTTGAAAGAACGTGAACAACTTCAACTTGATTTAAAGGAATTTGATGAAATATCCCCCAAACTCAATGAGGATGAAGAAATTCTAGAGCGGATTAAGCAGCGTGAAGAAATAGAACAGAACTCAGCCGCGCTTGAGCAAATTGCCAATTTATTGTCACCAGAAGATCAACTTGGACTCATTGGCAGTTTGAAACAGCTTAGACAGATTACTTCCTCAATATCCGAATTTGCTGATTTACAGGAAGATATAGTTTCCGCACAAACAATTGCAATAGAGCTAGAACATCGCGTTTTTCAGTTGTTAACCAGTGAATCTCATGATCAATCGTTATCTGACCTTTATACCAGGAAAGCGCAATTACTGGCACTTGTTAGGAAACACAGATTACCGCTAAATGATTTAATTAAGGAGTTTAATGAAGCGAGACTCAAATTTGAAAGTAACGTTAGTCCAGAAAAGGCTCTAGATCTTATAACCAAGGAAATTCTTGATATCGAGGCAGAAATTATCAAGGTGGCGAATGAGATATCAAAGATACGAAAAGAGATAGCTCAATCCCTTTCTCAACAAACGACTACTGAACTTGTAGCCTTGAATATGGGCAAAACCAGATTCATAATAGAAGTGAAACCAATTTCAAAAAATCCTGCATTAGTCGTTTCTGGAACTAACCTGAATCAAAATGGTAAAGACGTGATTGATTTCTTAATCTCAAATGGTGAATCAGAGCCAAGATTGATTGCAAAGAGTGCATCAGGTGGTGAGTTGTCCCGAATTATGCTCGCACTTCAAGTGGTTCTGCAGCAATCAATTGATAACTTGGTCTACGTCTTCGATGAAGTGGATGCTGGAATTGGTGGCGAGACAGCTATTGAGGTAGGGAAACGACTGGCCAAGTTAGCTGCCAAAAAGCAGGTAATTGTGGTTACACACCTTCCGCAAGTCGCCGCATTTGCTGATCATCATTTTTGCGTTAAAGGTAGCCCTGATGCTGGGATATCAACATCTGATGTAGTCGAACTATATGACGATATGCGTGTAAATGAAATTGCTCGCATGTTAGGTGGAATGCAGACTAACGCTGCCTTAACCCACGCCCAGGAGTTGATGGCGCTAAGGTAATTCGGCGCGCCGAGGACCGAATTGGGATTTACTGTAAGCATTCGATAGTGTTGAACCCCGTGAAGCAAGAGCATTCGGGAAATCCTGTTTTTTTATTTGTTACAGGTGGTGTCGCTTCAGCTCTTGGCAAAGGTTTAACTGCGGCCAGCTTAGGCGCACTTCTTCGAGCTCGCGGCATCACGGTTGTAATGCAAAAACTTGATCCTTATATAAACGTGGATCCAGGAACGATGAATCCGTTCCAACACGGCGAGGTATTTGTTACTGAAGATGGTGCAGAAACTGATTTAGACATTGGACATTATGAGCGTTTTCTAGATGTCAATTTAACTTCTCAGTCAAGCGTTACAACTGGCAAAATCTATTCCACGGTAATCGCTCGAGAACGACGAGGAGAATACTTAGGCGATACAGTGCAAGTTATCCCGCATATAACTAATGAAATAAAGTCTCGAATTCGGGATATGGCAACTCCTGGCGTGGACTTGGTTATCGTTGAAATAGGTGGCACAGTAGGTGATATCGAATCGTTACCTTTCTTGGAGTCAGTTCGCCAACTTCGTCACGAACTAGGTAGAGAAAATACATTCTTTCTCCACGTGTCGCTGCTGCCATTTATAGGCCCATCTGGGGAATTAAAGACAAAGCCAACGCAACATTCTGTTGCGCAGTTGCGTTCGATTGGCTTACAGCCCGATGCTGTTGTTTTACGAGCCGATCGAGATGTTCCAGAGTCAATAAAGCGCAAGGTTTCCTTAATGTGCGATGTTGACTTGAAATCAGTAGTTGCAGCAGTTGATGCGCCAAGCATTTATGACATTCCAAAAGTCCTTTTTAATGAAGGATTAGATGCGGTAGTTATTAACAGATTAGGTTTACCAAATAATGATGTTGAGTGGACTCAGTTAGATGATTTGCTCGACAGAGTTCATAACCCAATTAAAATTATTAATGTGGCTATGGTGGGTAAATATATTGATCTACCTGATGCGTATTTATCAGTTGTCGAAGCTTTACGTGCCGGTGGCTTCGCAAATCGAGTTCAGGTTGAATTTAAGTGGGTTGCAAGTGATGATTGTGTGGATGAATCTGGCGCTGCTAACGCACTAAATGATGCGGATGCAATTTGTGTTCCAGGAGGATTTGGGGTTAGAGGCATTGAAGGTAAGTTAGGAGCTCTCAAGTTCGCACGTGAGCGAAAAATACCAACGCTCGGATTGTGCTTGGGATTGCAATGTATGGTGATTGAATACGCTAGAAATGTACTCGGCCTTAGTAGCGCTAATTCAACAGAATTCGATAGCACCACTATGCATCCGGTTATTGCCACAATGGCAGACCAGGTTGGAATTTTGTCCGGATCGGGGGACATGGGCGCGTCAATGCGGCTAGGTGCTTATGAAGCCAAACTAACCGAGGACAGCCTAACTCGAAAACTTTATGGAAAAGACCTAGTTACAGAACGTCATCGACATAGATATGAAGTGAGTAATCAATATCGTGAAAAGTTGATAGCAGCCGGATTGAATATCTCGGGTACATCACCCGATGGTGAGCTAGTTGAATTTGTTGAGTTACCGGAAGCTGAACATCCTTTTTACATTGGCACCCAGGCTCACCCAGAATTCAAGTCACGCCCAACCAACCCTCACCCATTGTTTGTAGGCCTCATTAAAGCGGCACTTAAGTAATTAATGAGTATTGAAGGTTTTTTCCCTAACGATTCTTTCGCGGATGATTTAGTTGAACATACCGCACATATCTCAGACATCTGGCAAGGCAAAGTGGTTAAAGTTCAGCGAGAAGATTTCAAGATATTTGATATTGAAACCAGTAGAGAGATTGTGGTTCATCCAGGCGCGGTTGGAGTGATAGCTGTAAATTCTGCTGGAGAATTCGCTTTTATTAAGCAGTTCCGAAGAGCAATTCGAGGATTTTTGGTAGAACCAGTTGCTGGCTTGCTAGATAAATCCGCTGAATCCGCGTTTACAGCTGCCCAACGCGAACTATTAGAAGAGGCTGGATTAATAAGTAAGAAATGGTCATTTTTGATTGATCTAATTGTTTCACCAGGTGGTTCAACTGAAATTATTCGATATTTTCTAGCTGAAGAAGTTGAGGAGTCAAAGTCCGGACGAGTTTGGACTCTGGAAGCAGAAGAAAAACATATGCCGGTTATCTGGAGAAACCAAAGAGAAATTATTGAATCAATATTACAAGGTAAGATTCACAACAGCGTGGGGATTGCAGCTTCACTGATTGCAATTGAAAGATTACAGAGCGATGAAAGAATTCCGCCCAATACTCCCTGGCTACTATTTGAGCATCTCAGTAAGTCTGGCGGCATTCATAACACAGCATTAGATTAGGCATAGAAAGAGGGACAAATGCTTATTGGTGTACCGAAAGAAATTAAAAACAATGAGTACCGCGTTGCTATCACACCCATCGGAGTTAAAGAACTCGTGAGTTCAGGGCATAAGGTAGTTATTGAAACAAATGCTGGGATCGGATCAGGTATTAGCGATGAGGAGTACCTAGAATCTGGGGCATTAATTGAACCATTCGCAGAAAACGTGTGGGTTCAGTCTGAATTGATTCTCAAAGTTAAAGAGCCAATTGAATCGGAATATAGATTCTTGCGACCCGATTTAATTTTATTTACCTACTTACATTTAGCGGCGTCCCGAGCCTGCACAGATGCATTACTTAAATCAAGAACAACCGCAATAGCTTACGAAACCATTACGGGTGAAAAAGGTGGACTGCCACTCCTTGCTCCGATGTCTGAAGTTGCAGGGCGGCTTGCAACACAAGTAGGTGCTGAAACCTTGATGGCACCACGAGGTGGTCGGGGAGTGCTTCTTGGAGGAGTAACTGGGGTTCAACCAGCGAAAGTTGTTGTTCTTGGTGGTGGAGTAGCTGGTTTGAATGCTGCCCAGATAGCAGTTGGAATGCAAGCAGATGTAATTATTTTTGATAAAAACTTAAATCGCTTGCGTGATTTGGAACAACTACTGGATACCCGTGCTGATGTCCGTTTTGCAAATGATAAAGATATTGAAGAGGCGGTCGCTGAAGCGGATTTAGTAATTGGAGCTGTGCTTGTGCCAGGAAGTAAAGCACCGAAATTAGTTACGAATAATATGGTTGCTGGAATGAAGCCTGGATCTGTTCTAGTGGATATAAGTATTGATCAAGGGGGTTGCTTTGAAGATTCGAGACCAACGACCCATGCTGAACCTACTTATCGAGTTCATAATTCTATTTTTTACTGTGTAGCTAATATGCCAGGAGCAGTTCCAAATACCAGTACATATGCTTTAACTAACGCTACACTGCCGTACTTGCTTAGGATTGCAAAAGTTGGATGGGAAGAGGCTCTCCTAAGTGATTCGCATCTTGCATTGGGGTTAAATACTCATAACGGTGAAATTTATTGCAAAGCGGTTGGAGCAGCATTTGGCTTACCAGTTCGAGAGTTAGTAAGAAGATAGAGGATGAATCTAGAGCGCGCACTGCAGCTCTTTTTAAGTCATCTAACTGTTGAGCGAGGTCTTGCTGCTAACTCATTAAAAGCATATCGCTCAGATCTAAACAACTTTTTAGAGTTCAGCCTTGCGCTAAACCTTACTTCTGTTGATTCAATAGATTTAGATCATCTATCTAAATATCTAAATAAATTGTCAGCAGATAACTTGTCTCAATCAACAATAGCAAGAAGAATTGCTGCTATTAAAGGTATGTTTGGTTTTCTAGTTAAGGAGGGATTAGCTGCTTCAGACGTTAGTTCTGCACTAGCAACACCAAAACTTCCAAATAGATTACCGAAAGCACTGACAGTAGATCAGGTTACTAAACTGCTAAGCACAGTTACATTAAATAAACCAGTTGATTATCGTGATCAAACTATTCTAGAATTCTTGTATGCATCCGGTTGTCGTATCTCTGAAGCAGTAATGGTGGACGTTGATGACTTGGATTTAGTAAATCAGGTAGTTAAACTTTCAGGCAAAGGAAACAAGCAGCGCCTTGTACCTTTGGGTGATTATGCGATTGCAGCGATAAACCAATACTTAGTTTCCGCCCGACCTGTATTGATCGCGGGAGCAAAGGTTGACAGTGCAGCATTATTTAGAAACAAGCGAGGCGGACGATTAACAAGACAAGGCATCTGGGGTGTAATCCATAAAGCAGCACAGGTAGCGGCAATTCAAGGAGTTACCCCGCATTCCCTCCGACATTCCTTTGCTACCCACCTGCTAGAGGGCGGAGCAGACATCAGGGTTGTGCAGGAGTTGCTTGGTCATTCCAGCGTTTCAACCACCCAAATTTACACCAAAGTGACCATCGAAGGGCTTAGAAACGTTTACGCTCTAAGCCATCCTAGGGCTCGCGATTAGGATTAGCCTTCAGGATTGGGGGAGAAAATGTCAGAAGACATTGAATTAGAAGGTCTTGACTTTACCCTCTCCGGATTGAACTCAAATGTGAGTAACCCTGCTCGAGTAATCGCGGTGGTTAATCAAAAAGGTGGCGTTGGCAAAACAACGTCGACAATAAATCTTGGTGCAGCTCTTGGGGCTGAAGGTAAAAGAGTTCTATTGGTCGACTTTGATCCACAAGGCGCGCTGTCTGTTGGGTTAGGAATTCATATTGCAGATAATCGACCCACTTTGTTTCAGTTAATTATGGCAGAGCAAGACATTGATTTTGATGATGTCGTCATTAAGAATGTTTCAACGAATTTGGATTTGTTGCCATGTGATATGAATTTAGCCAAGGCTGAAATGTTGCTTGTTTCAGAAGTTGGTCGTGAACAGCGTTTAGCTGCAGTTCTAGCCCCGCATTTGGGTAAGTACGACTTTGTACTTATAGACTGCCAGCCATCATTAGGTTTGTTAACTGTAAATGCACTAGCTGCTGCTAATGGAGTTATTATTCCTGTTGAATGCGAATATTTTGCATTGCGCGGAGTTAAGTTGTTAGTAGATTCAATCAAAATGGTTCAAGGACGTGTTAATCCTAAATTACAGATTGATGGCGTGCTGGCGACTATGTATGATCCTAGAACTTATCACCAAAAGGAAGTGCTGGCACGTATCAAGGATGCGTTTAAAGGACAGTTATTTAAGACACCAATTACCAGAACAATCAAGTTTCCAGATGCTCAAGTTCAGGGTAGACCACTAATCGAGATAGAACCAAAGCATTCAGGTGCAACGCAATATCAATCAGTTGCAAGAGAGTTATTAGCCAGACTTGCATGACATCAGCCACTTATTTTCAGAATGAACTAACCAGCAATTCTTTTCAAGTATCGCTTGATGAATTTGCTGGGCCTTTCGATCTGTTACTCTCACTTATTGCTAAACATAAATTGGAAGTTACCGAACTTGCGTTATCACAAGTAACTGATGATTTCTTGAAATACTTACGGGAGAACAGTGCAACATTACACCTTGAAGAGATAAGTAGTTTCCTAGTTGTTGCTGCGACGCTTCTTGACTTGAAAGCTGCACGCTTGATTCCCAGCGGTGAAGTTGAAGATGAAGATGACATAGCAATGCTGGAAGCTAGAGATCTACTTTTCGCTAGATTGTTGCAATACCGAGCCTATAAACAGGTTTCTGTAGTACTCAAAGATCTAATGGAAATAGCCCCTAGGCGATGGCCTAGATCCGCGGGCTTTGATCCGGATTTCACTTCGATGCTGCCTGAAGTAGTCCTAGATTTATCACCAGCTCGTTTCGCAGCAATTGCTGTTCGGTCACTACTTCCGCGTGAAATTTCACAAATATCTACAACGCATTTGCATGCTCCGTTAGTGAGCGTAGCCGAGCAAATTGCAATTGTGGCTGAACGATTAAAAAGAGAGAAATCAGCTTCATTCAAAGATTTAGTCCAGGATTGTCAATCAGTTGGATATATAGTTGCAAGGTTTTTAGCTGTTTTGGAATTGTTTAGCCAGCGATTAGTTTCATTCGAGCAAGAAACCCCACTTGCACCGCTAAAGTTGTTTTGGGAGGGTGATTTGAGTTCCAGTGTTTTAATTGATAGTGAATTCGATGAAACTGAGGGGGAATCAACTTTTAGTGAATAGTCGCGAAGAGTATGTTGAGCAAGAATTTGAAGCAACTCAAGAGGAACTTGGTGCTCCAAGTTTAAAAAGCGCTTTGGAAGGACTGATTTTGATTCAGGACGATGGAATCACTCTTTTAGATTTAGCTTTACATACTGGTTACCCTGAAAACAAGGTGTCGAAAGTTCTTGAACAATTAATGCGGGACTACAAAGAATCACAACGAGGATTTGAAATTCGAGAAGTTAATGGCAAGTGGCGATTCTATACATCATCAACTTGTTCAAATCTAATCGAGCGATATGTAAAAGATCGTCAAAATGCACGCTTGACTCAAGCTTCCCTAGAAACACTAGCTGTTATCGCCTATAGGCAGCCGACGACAAGAGCCAGAGTGGGGGCAATTCGCGGAGTAAATGTTGATGGCGTTATTCGTACTTTGATGGCTAGAGGGTTAGTGCAAGAATCCGGAACGGAATTAGGCAGTGGCGCTTTGCTGTTGCATACTACGGATTTGTTTCTAGAAAGACTTGGATTATCGTCTTTGGAAGATTTACCTTCCATTGAACAATTTCTACCAGATATTGCATCTATTGAAGCTCTAACCGATACTGCAGTAGACATAGAATGATTCAACAAGAAAGCGGGGTTCGCCTTCAAAAAGTATTAGCTGAAGCAGGTATTGGATCAAGAAGAATGTGTGAAGATTTGATTGACCAAGGAAGAGTAAGTGTGAATGGTAAAACGGTTACCATTCAAGGAATGCGGGTGGATCCAGATCTAGTTGAAATTAGAGTTGACGGAGACTTAATCTCAAGTAATGCTACAAAAGTAGTTTATGCATTTAATAAACCAATTGGAGTTCTTACCACTATGCATGATGAGATTCATCGTCCATGTGTTGGAGATTACGTCTTAGATCGCCCTGAACGTTTATTTCATGTAGGAAGACTCGATGCTGACACAGATGGACTTTTGTTTCTTACTAACGATGGCGCTCTTGCTAATCGACTAACGCATCCATCTTTTGGTGTCTCAAAAACATATATAGTAAAAATTCCACTCCCGGTCCCAAAAGACTTGGGGAAGACGTTGAAAAAAGGCGTTATGCTTGAAGATGGTCTTGCTAGATTCGATTCTTTTCTAGTTATCGATAGCAGTAAGACTGAAGCACTAGTTCAAGTTGTTTTGCATGAAGGAAGAAATCGAATAGTTCGGCGAGCATTCGAATCATTAGGCATACCGATTAGGGGATTAACTAGGACGTCAGTGGGTCCGATCGAGTTGAAAGAATTGAAAACAGGTCAAATACGTAAGTTATCAAATAGTGAAGTGGCTGCACTTAGACTTGCGGCTCAACTAGAAAAGTAGACTACAGGCATGAATATTCGCGCTATAAGAGGTGCAACCAAATTAAGCCAGGACAATCCTGTCGAGATTGAGTCAGCAGTGAGTGAATTACTTCTTGAAATGCTCAGTCGAAATGGCGTTCATACTGATAAAATCATAAGCGTATATTTCACCGCTACTCCGGATATCGTCTCTGCTTTCCCGGCTGCAGCTGCGAGAAAAATAGGCTGGGGAGATATTCCACTTATCTGTAGTGTTGAAATGGCTGTGACGAACTCATTGCCTCTTGTTGTTCGAGTAATGATGCATGTCAATTCGAAATTGTCTCGCGACGCTGTAAATCATGTATATCTGCGGGGTGCAGAGGTATTACGTATGGATATCGCTCAATGAATTCTGCCGCAGTATGTGTGATAGGCGGAGGATTGATTGGTGGCTCAATTGCCCTAGCGTTAACAAAGAATACTGTTCCGCATTTTGTGCTAGATATTGATTCTGCAGCAAACGAAATACTATTCTCTAAAGGTGATATTCAAACAAAAGTTGATCCTGACCAAGTGGGCATTGTTTTTATTGCAGTAGCACCAAATGAGACAGTATCTTCTATCAAAAGAGCACTTGAATCTTTTCCAAATGCCATTGTTGCAGATGTTTCGTCGGTTAAGGGTGAAATTTCTAAGAACTTTTTAAATCATCCAGATTCCCACAGATATGTTAGCAGCCACCCAATGGCAGGCAAGGAGATTTCAGGGGCTTCAGCTGCTGATGCGAAACTCTTCGCCGATCGAGTATGGATTGTTTGCTCAAATAGCAATAATCGGGAATCTGCTGAGCAAGTAAAAGATCTGGTTTCTAAATTTGGTGCTGTTCCCGTTGACATGAATCTTGTAGATCATGATTTTATAATGGCAGTTGTATCTCATTTACCTCAGTTAATTAGTTATGAGTTGGCAGAAGTTGCTGTTGAATCCGGGGGAGATTTAAATGTAGCTGGTCAAGGTTTTCGCGATATGACCCGAATCTCAACAAGTGATCCTGATTTATGGACACAAATACTTTCGGTAAATAAATCTCACGTTAAGAATGTATTAGACATTCTCATTAATAAATTGAAATCTATGAGTGATGCTCTTGAAAGATCAGATGCAGCCAAAATTTTTGAACTGCTCGAAAACGCACAATTTGCCGCCACTAAATTGCCAGGCAAGCATGGCGGAAAGTCATCTGAATTCGGCGTAATCAAGCTGAGAGTCAAAGACGAGCCAGGTTCACTTGCTTCGCTTTTTACGTTAGCTGGCGAGATAGACCTTAATATTGAAGATGTCATTATTGAACATGTACTCAATAGACCTCTTGCTGTGGTAACGATAATGATCGATAAGAAAGAAGTAAATCGCGCGAAGAAAGCCTTTTCTAGTAACGGCTGGGATCTTCGTGATTAATGAAGATTTCGTAAAGATTGCCATTGATGGACCTAGCGGTACCGGGAAATCTTCAACCGCAAAAGCTATCGCAACAGCTCTTGATTTTGGCTATCTCGACACAGGTGCACTATATCGAGCGGCTACCTTATTGTTGAAAGATTATTCCCCTGAACAATTAAGTGAATCTGAGATAAATCGAGTATTGAGCAATCACAAGATTTCGCCAGGTACCACTGAAGATTTTGGAGCCATAGAAATTGATGGCAAAGATGTTTCAAAATTGATTAGAACTTTAGAAATATCAGAATTATCATCGAGGTTAAGTTCTTTAGCTACTGTTCGGAATTACTTGCTTAAGTTGCAGCGGATGGTTATTGATGAAGTCAAAGCAATTCGTAGTGGAATTGTGGTTGAAGGTCGCGATATTGGCTCAGTGGTAATGCCCGATGCAGATTTCAAGTTCTACTTAACTGCTAGCGCTGAGATAAGGGCTGAACGTCGAAGTTTGGAGCTTGGTGTCAATAGCTCTGAGATTGTTAAACATATTAATGAACGAGATAACCGAGATACAAATAGAAAAGTTTCACCGCTAATTCTGCCGCCAGATGCTGTGATTATTGATACATCGCAATTGTCACTCGAACAATGCGTAGAACGAATTCTTTATTTGGTTTCGATAAACGAAGAACCATCAACAGTTACTGACTACGAGCTAGATTCAGGTACTGATTTGTACCTACCAGTTGTAGCTGTGCTGGGTCGCCCTAATGTAGGGAAATCCACATTGGTTAATCGATTGATAGGCCAACGAAGTGCTGTAACGGAAGATCAACCAGGAGTTACGCGAGATCGGGTGTCTTACGAAACAGAGTGGAATCACCAGACATTTGTTGTGGTTGATACCGGTGGGTGGGATCCAAAAGCCCTGGGTATGTTCGAACAAGTTGCGCGTCAAGCTGAATTTGCCATTACTCAGGCTGACTTATGCTTACTGGTAATTGATGTATCAGTGGGTGCAACTGATGATGACCTTCTATTAATCAAGAAACTCCGAGAAGCAAAACAACCAGTAATACTCGTTGCAAATAAAGTTGACTCGGCCAAAGAGGAGGCCGATGCTTCGCTGCTGTGGAGTTTAGGATTGGGTGAACCCTTTGCTATTTCCGCTCTGCATGGTCGTGGAGCTGGTGATTTACTTGACCTAATTGTTGAAAAATTACCTAAAGAATCAGAGCGTTACGAAAAACATCCGAGTGCCCGTTCTATCGCCATTCTTGGGCGACCCAATGTTGGAAAGAGTAGTTTGTTAAATCGACTTGTAGGTAGTGAGCGAGCTGTCGTTAGTGATGTCTCTGGTACAACAGTTGATCCGATAGATGAATATGTCAAGTTAGGGGATTACGAATGGTTATTTATCGATACTGCTGGAATACGCAAGAAATTCAAACAAGATAGTGGTCATGAGTATTACGCAGTACTAAGAACACAAGCAACCATTGATCGAGCAGAGGTAGTGATCGTACTTATTGATTCTGCCGAGGAGTTATCCGATCAAGATAGACGAATAATTAATATGATTCAAGAGTCGGGGAAAGCGATTGTTTTGTGTTTTAATAAATGGGATTTAGTAGACGAAGAGCGACGAATCGAAATTGACAGAGAAATTAATAAAGATTTACAGCAGCAAAAATGGATTCCTAGACTCAATATCTCAGCTAGCACTGGTAGGGGAGTGTTAAAAATCCCAGACTTACTAAATGAGGTTCTTGACAACTGGAATAGAAGAATACCAACTTCGGAATTGAATCGATTGATTAAAGATTTCGTCTCAGCAAATCCGCATCCATTACGGGGAGGTCGGCAGCCAAAAATTCTGTTTGCTACTCAAGTAGGAATTAAACCACCTACTTTCGCGCTATTTACTTCAAGACTTCTAGATGACGGATACATTAGATTCTTGGAGCGAGTTTTGCGAGAGCAGTATGACTTCACGGGGACACCGATTAGATTCAAACAAAGGTTACGCGGCAAAAATTAACGGGTTGTAGCGCAGCTTGGTAGCGCACTTGGCTGGGGGTCAAGGGGTCGCGGGTTCAAATCCCGCCAACCCGACTAGGTGATTAGCGAATTAATTCTTATTGCAGGCAATCCCACACGCCCATTGAGTTCAGTAATTTCGCTTATAACCGTGATTCCGACTAAATCAACCGGGATTTTACTAAGTACTGTCACCAAAGCGCCAATGGTTCCACCCGTTGCAAGTACATCATCAACAATTAAGACTCTTGAGTTTTTAGGCATTGCATCCTGGTGGATTTCAATTGCTGCAGAACCGTACTCCAATTGATATTCCGCATAATAAGTTTCTCGTGGCAATTTACCTGCCTTTCGAGCAGGGACCAATCCAGCAGCGAGCCTCTGTGCGATTGCTCCTGCAAGCAGAAACCCCCTGGCTTCAATCCCGACAACGTGACTCACCTCAAGATCGTGAAATGGAATAGACATATGCTCAATCAAGCTATTAAAGGCTGAAGGATCCGAAAGCAGGGGAGTGATGTCCTGGAAAATTATTCCGGGCTTGGGGTAATTAGGCAGACGTAAAATTCTCTGATTCAACTCCGACACAGTGAGCACAACTTATTTTCTCTAAGATTGACAAGTGGCCCAACTTGACACCCCGAACTGGCGTGAAATAACCAGTATTCCTAACCTTATTTCACTCACAAGGTTGATTTTACTGCCATTTATGGTGTTAGCGATTGACAAATCTTCTTGGTTCTTGGCCACTTTAATTGGTTTTACAATTGCTATTTCCGATTTTCTTGATGGGTATATCGCTAGAAAACTTGGAATGGTCACAAAACTTGGTGCAGTACTTGACCCATTGATTGATCGACTCACCATTTTTACTCTCTTAGTAACTCTATTAGTTAATGATCAAGTGCATTTCATAGTCTTTTTTGCAATCATTATCAGAGATTTAGCAATTCTAGTTACTAGGGTTATTCGTAAACAAACTTTAATGCTTGAGGTTGTTTATCTTGGAAAGATAGGAACTTGGTTTCTGTACGTCTGCTTTGTGCTGGTATTTTTTGAAAATATCATTAAAAATGAATTGATGTCACAGTTCACCCAAGCCGGTTTCGTCTGGGCAATTATTATCTACTGGCTTGCTGGAATTATGTATTTGAAGAAGAGTTGAGGTAAATTGAACACTGTAATGCCAATTCCAGATGCTGATCAAGAAGACAGTATGCGATTGCTTTATCGTGTATTAGATGATGCAAACCATTCATTCGGGCCACCAATTCCCAAGGGTCAAAAGAGTCGCTTCACGAGTGTATTTGCCGGAGCAAGCGTTTTTGTCATAATTGGTATTTTTTTTGGAGTTGCAATTGGTCTAACTCGACAGCTAGAACCGATATCCGACACTACTCGCCAGCAACTTCAGGAGCGAATAGCCACTATCCAATCTCAATTAAGTCAAACTCAGGAAACTCTTGAAGCTGACATCTCAAACGTAGATGAGATTAGAGCAAACACGTCAGTGCAATCTCAGCAAATTCGCAATTTAAATTCGAGTATTTCTGCACTTGAATTATTGTCTGGCTATACCGCAATCCGAGGGGATGGAATTCGTGTTGAGATACAGGCTTCAGTAACTCCCAGTTACGAAGATGGTGTGGATCTGGGAGTAGTTATTGACAGCGATATCGCGAGAGTGGTTAATGGCCTCTTAGCTCATGGGGCTATTGCGGTATCCGTGAATGACTATCGAATTACTAGTAAATCAGCGATTAGATCTGCAGGGGAAGCAATTTTGGTGGGATACCAGCCATTGACTCCTCCATACGTAATCTTGGCGATAGGTGATTCCAAATCAATGCTGCTCGAGATGAAGGCTGGAATGACTGGTGAAGACATAACCGAGATTTCAAACACCTATGGCGTGCGCTTTAGCACTTATGAAATGACTCAAATTACCATTCCTCAATCCATCTCACCGGTAAGAAATCGAGTACCTATTAGGATTATCAAATGATTGGAATTGCTGCGCTTATTGTAGGAGTATTCGTAGGTCTATTAGTACAGCCTGATATTCCACTTTGGATTCAACCTTACTTGCCAATTGCTCTGATTGCTGCCTTAGATGCCGTAGTTGGCGCTGGTCGTGCTGCTCTTGAAAAACGCTTCTCGGATCGAATTTTCGTTATCTCATTTCTATCTAACACCACGCTCGCTGCGTTAATGGTATTTTTAGGTGATCAATTAGGAATTGGAACACAGCTATCAACCGGTGTTTTGATTGTGCTTGCTATGCGAATCTTCGTCAATGCCTCCGCAATTCGACGACTTATTCTGAAAGCCTAGAGTGAAAGTATCAAAGAAAAACGCAGTAATCTTGGTGCTTTCGGGTATTACAGGAATAGTTCTTGCTTGGACTTTTCAAATTGTTAATCAACCTGACTATTTAAGGAATGCTAGACAAGAGGACTTAGTTAGAATTCTTGATGAACTCACAACCCGCGAGGACGATTTATCCAGGGAAGTGCGGCGCTTAGAGTTATTAGCCATTGAGTTGCAGCGAGGGAACGAAGAAGCTGTAATTAGAGATCTGCAAGATAGAGAAATTGCTCTTGAGGTGCTCTCAGGAACTGTTGCGGTTGCTGGTCCAGGAATTGAGTTAACTATTGCTGATCCTGAAATCATGGTGAGTGCGACAGTATTTTTCGATTTGATTAACGAGCTTCGAGATGCGGGAGCAGAGGCAATCTCTGTAAACGATGCTCGAGTGGTAGCGAACACAGGAATTTCAGAAATAACAGGCGGTTTGCAAGTAGGAGACAGAGCTGTCTTGCCTACGTATCGGGTAAAAGTAATTGGAAATGCAACCACCATCACAACAGCACTAAAGATTCCAGGAGGAATTCTTGATGTTCTGAAAGCTGCAGGTGCAATCACGAGTGTGCAGGAATTTGAGGATCTTGAGATAACAAGTACTGTCTCACCTCGACCATTGGTTAACGCTGAACCTTTGGATTAGACTTTTATCGATATTTGAGACAAAATCGCTCTCTATCTTTTTGGAGGCTGTGTGAATCACGGGGAAAATCAAAACCACGAACACACCTCGGCTATTCCGATTGTAGAAGGTTTTTCCGGTCCACAAACAACTATAAATTTTAATTTGACTGATATTCCCGCAGGTTCTGCTGCGTTAATAGTTGTTAAAGGTCCCCAGGTTGGAGACGCTTTTGTTTTGTCCTCTGATTCCAACACCATAGGGCGAGGCGAGGAAGCTGATTTGATTCTGGATGATGTCACGGTTTCTCGTAAACATGCGATAATCAATAAGCAGAATGATGGTTGGCTAATTAAAGATTTAGATTCATTGAACGGAACATATGTAAATCGAAACCGAGTCACCGAAATAGCGCTAACGGGGGGAGAGGAATTGCAGATTGGCAAGTATCGGTTTGCTTTTCTACTTCCGACATCAGGATAAAATGAAGAATCAGTTAGCCAATAGGCACTTATATTCAATTGGTGATGTCATCGACTTACTAGGGAAAGATTTTCCTGATTTATCAATTTCAAAGATACGATTCTTAGAGGCTGAGGGACTAATAAATCCCTTTCGTGCCCCGAGTGGTTATCGAAAGTTCAGTTCTTTTGATCTCAATAGAATCAGATATATCCTCGAACTTCAGACCAAACATTATTTGCCTCTCCGAGTAATCAAAGACCATTTGGAATTAGTTGACAAAGGCCTTGAGGATGTAATCGAGTTACCAAAAGGAGAGTCTGTCCAAAGCTTAATTCAAAAAAGTAAAGTTCAGTTGTCAAAAAACGCTAATTCAATTCCTGGAAAAAGTATTTTGACCAAAGTCGAATTTCTTACTGCATGCCAAATAGATGATAAAACGCTCGATGAGTTAATTGAAGCCAATCTTTTGCAACAAGTTAACAATCGATATCTCTTGGTTCAAGTTGAACTAGTAAAATCTTGTTTACGGCTCAAGAATTTAGGGGTTCCAATTAAGCATCTTCGCTCCTTCAAGCTGGCAGCAGAGAGAGAACTTTCATTAGCTGAGGCCGTAAGCAAGCCTGTAAGAGATCGAAAGATTAAACAATCATCGGCACGGGCGGACGAATTGATTGTCGAACTCCTTAACGAATTCTTTCAGTTGCGCGCAGCACTGATCGCCGTGAAACTTAATTCCGAATTGTCCTGAAGGAAGTTAGGTATTACTCTTTTCAGATGAAGCAATTAGAAGTTTTTAGTGTCAGAGTAGAAATGCCTACTAACCAACCAATTGTGCTGCTAAGAGAAATTGAAGGCGAACGATATTTGCCTATTTGGATAGGTGCTAATGAAGCATCATCAATTGCTTTTGCTCAGCAAGGAATCGAAGCAATTAGACCATTAACGCATGACTTGATTAATCTTATTCTCCAAGAATTAAATCAAAAACTCGAAATGGTTGAGATTACTGAACTAAAAGATGGTGTTTTTTATGCTGAACTTTGTTTTTTCGAGAATAAGAGAGTTAGTTGTCGACCCTCAGATGCAATAGCAATAGCACTTAAGGCTGGCGTGCCAATTTATTGTGCAGATCAAGTAATTGACGATGCGGGCATAGTGGTTGAAGAGGGAGCTGATTCAGAGGCCGAAGTGGAAGCATTTCGCGAGTTTCTTGACCAAGTGACCCCTGAAGATTTTTCTTAATTTGGCGTGTCTTGAGTTGAATGAATTGACCTATCTGGATAGGCCCTCGTATTGTTTGCCGTCCACTGTATTCCCTTGACCTAATCGTCAACAGCCGGATTTGGAGGCCACATGGCACCGGAAGTTAATGATGCTGAAGTGCAGCCAAGTCTCTTCGAAGTGATTCCAGTTGACGACCATCTTTCTCAATTTGGCTATCGAGGAACGATTGCTTGTGGAGTAGCCGGAATTTCGTACCGACAACTTGATTATTGGGCTAGAACGGAGCTTGTAACACCTGGAATTCAGGTAGCAGCTGGCAGTGGTTCTCAGCGCCTGTACTCATTTACTGACATTCTGGTGCTCAAGGTGGTTAAAAAGCTCCTGGATGCAGGAGTATCCCTGCAAAACATCAGAACTGCCGTAAACCACCTCAAGAATCGTGGTATCTCGGATCTATCAAGCATCACGTTAATGTCTGATGGTGCAACTGTTTACGAATGTACCAGCGAGCAAGAGGTAATTGATCTTGTTAAAGGGGGACAAGGCGTGTTCGGTATAGCTCTAGGCCAAATTTGGCAAGAGATAGCCGGTGAACTAGCTCTTATGCCAGATGCGTCTGAGCGTGTCCAGGAGAGTCCAGTTCGTGACGAATTGTCTGTTCGTCGCGCCCGACGACAAAGCGCTTAATTTCCAGAAATTCACAATTATCGAGCCTAGACTCCGTAACTGGAGAAAGGGTTACTTTACATAATGTACATTATCGGCTCAGTTCTTCGCGTGCTAACCGTTCTGGCCCTCACTGTCCCGCTGTTTGCAAACCCAGCTCTAGCTCAGGATGAAGCACCTACCGAGCCCGCTGAAACTTGTCAGTCAAGACCAGGTTTTGATCCACCTGTAGTGGAAAGACCAACAAGAAACAGACCCTTTGCATTTAATCCCGCAATGCAACGAATCTCCGGTCCTTTTGGCATTGATATTTCCAGATGGGATCATCCCAGCGACAAACCTCTCAATTTCCCCATCATCAAAAGCCAGGGTTTTGATTTTGTCATCATAAAGCTATCTGATGGCGCTACCCAAGAAGCTAATCGCTTGGCCAAGAAATGGTGGCGAATCGACCGACCTGCAGCTGAGGCTGCAGGATTTTTGGTGGGTGGTTACCACTATGCCTCTCCGAAAGGTACAAATGCTGTTGAGAGGCAATTAGACGCAATACAGCAGGCCAGACAGGCGAGTAAGACATATGGAGTTTGGAAGAAGGGTCGCCTCCCCCTTGTGTTGGATCTGGAAGTTGTTCCACGAGATTCAAAATGGACGCCGAGAGATATGACAAACTGGGCATTGGCTTTTCTTGCTGAGGCCGAAAGATTAACCAAAAGTCCACCGATGATTTACTCATATGCTAATTATTTTTTAAAGCATATGGAACCAGATTTAGAACTTGCTCAATATCCACTATGGCTAGCTCATTACGGAGTTCATTTAAAGACACCTGCTCTAGTAGCCCCATGGTCTCTTTTCGACGGTTATGCCATCTGGCAATTTTCTTCTTCTGCTAGAACAGCTGGAACACACCGAAATATCGGTGATCTAAATCAAACTTCAGAACACTGGTTGAGACGACTAACGGGTAGCGAGACTAATTATTCTTGGGCAGAACCGCTCAGTAACGCACAGGTTGCGGCATTTAACTCAATTTCGAAAAATGGCAATGGTGAGCGTTTTCACAACAGAACTGGTAGCTCTAGAGAAGGACTTACTACCTGGCAGACTTGGGTAAGTGCAACTAACAAATGTCCCGTGGTTTCAGCAACTCCCTAATTTTGGTTCTAATTCTTACTAAACTCAGAAGGCAAGTACTAAATCACTGAAAAAAATCAAATTAAATTTGATTTCGACCAACTAAACGTGTTCTTAACTTTACAAAAAGTGCAACAAGCAAGATCGCAAACATAAATAGATGCACGAAAGGTTGAAGAACAACTGATGGTGCTGGATTAGATAACTTAGGTACTTCTTGATAAAAGAAAGTCCCAACATTTCCTGATATCAGATTTTGAACGTCACCTAATTCGTCTATGTATCCACTTATCCCGCTTGTTGAAGAAATCATTACTGGAGCTCCAATAGAAATTGCTTGCAATTGGGTTATGCGAAGTTGTTGGAGTGGTTGCTTAGTTCCTGCATAGGTCGCATTGTTAGTTAGTACCACCAAATAATCTGCATCAGAATAATTGTGCCATATTTTATCAAATGCTACTTCAAAGCAGATTAACACACCTATTTTATGATTCTTTATAAGTATTGGATTACTTTCATCTCCTCTGATGAAATCTCGCGATAAACGATCGAATCTGGAAATGATTGAACTCATAAGATTTCTAAATGGTAAAAACTCGCCAAATGGAACTAGTTTTTGCTTTATATATAGCGTTTCAAGCTTCTCCCCTGACGCTAAGACCGCAGCATTGGCTACCTGATCACCCTGATCTAACACTGCTCCTAAAAGGATTGGGGTGTTGCTGGAGTCACTTAAGTTGGTAATTGCGCTAGATACATCTGGGTTAAGAAATGGATCAATATCAGATGCGTTTTCAGGCCACAAGATTAAATCGAATTCCGAATCAGAAGTTTCAAGCGCTATTTGAGTTTGAACTAAATGATTTCTAAAGACCGCAGCTCGTTGGGAATTGAAATCTAAACCTACTCGAGGAACACCCCCTTGAACCGCTAATACTGAGAGTGATTCTCTTGTATCTAACTGCATTTGAGGTTTTAATATTTGTGAACTCAGTAATAAAATCAAAATACTCACAACTGCCGACAGCCCCCGCAATGGAGTGAAATTCTCACTTACGATACAACTAATCGTTGCAATAACTAAGAAGGTTACAATTGATATTCCAAACCAGTAGGTAAGACCAATAAATGGTAGATCTGATAACAGATATCCAAGTCGCAGCCAACTAAATCCTCCGAACGGCCAATTTGAAAATATAAATTCATAAGCCACCCCTATTGCTGATAGTGAAATAATGTTTAGCCAATCATTTTTGGTGACCAGTAATCGCTTCCACAAATAAATGGCAATAGACCAAGAAGCACCCACTACTGTACTTAAAGCGAATAAGGCATCCCATCCAAGAACTCTCAACCAATCTAATGCAAAAGCAGAAACTAGAAACCAAATAAGAAAAGTATGTTGAATAGACTTGCTGGTATCTAGTTTAAAAACTAGTCGAATCCAAATTGCTATACCAATACAGCTTAGAAGCCAATTCTGATCTAGCGCTCCCCCACGCGAAATCAACCAACCCGCTAACAAGCAGGTTGTGGAAGTCCTAATTAGGCTCATCTATTAGTCAATTATCACTAAGTCTTTGGTCGTTTTATTTAGTACCTCAAATGAATTATCCGTAGTCACAACAATGTCTTCAATTCGAGCTCCATATTTGCCTTCGATATAGAACCCTGGCTCTACGCTAAAAGCTTGATTTGGCAAAAGTTCGCTATGTAGTGCAGATCCAATATATGGCTCTTCGTGAGTTTCTACACCAATTCCGTGCCCTGTTCGATGGATAAAATATTCAGCCAATCCTGCTTCAGCTAAATGATTACGACAAGCTGCATCAATTTCACTTGGTTTAACTCCTGGACGAACTTTGTGAACAGCCCTGTTCTGCGCTTCTTTTAGCACTTCATATTCTTCTTTAAATTTTGAAGGTACGTCAGAGAAGGCATATGTACGTGTGCAGTCAGAGCAGTAGCCTTCAAAACTTGTTCCTCCGATATCAACAACAACAACATCATTACTCTTGATTTTGTAATCAGTAGGTTCATGATGAGGACTTGCACTATTAGCACCTGCAGCCACAATTATAAAATCGACTTGAGCGTGTCCATTTTCTAGAATTAGGCGTCCAATGTCTAGCGCAATTTCTCTTTCAGTTCTGCCCGGACGCAAAAGATTAGGTACCTCTAGATGAACTAGATCAATGCTTGCGCTAACCCTTTTCAATGCATCAATTTCGAATCGAGATTTCACGCTACGTAAATTGTGGGTAAAAAATCCTGCTGGAACTATTTTTGAGGAAGGGAGAGCGCTTTGTATCCCTAGGGCCTTAGCTGCCCACATACGATCGTCTACACCTACTTTGGCTACATCTCCAATTCTTTTCGCGATTATCTGATAAGGATTGTCGAATTCTCCATACGTCACAATTTCGATTTCCATTCGACCTGCTCCAGATGACTGAGCAGGTAATTTTTCTAGTCTGGGAACAATAAGTAGTGATTCTGCCTTTGGCATAATCACTAGACAAGTTATTCGCTCTAGTGCCTTTGCTTCATAATCGATGAAATACCTCAGATCTGGGCCTGGACTTACACATAATGCATCCAAACCAGCATCCAACATTGTTGCTTTTGCTCGTTGAATCCGTGACTCAAGATCTAATACTGGCATTTCCATTAGAATCGCACACTCCTAGCTTTAAGGATAAGAATACTTTTATGAAATCTCTGATGCTATTGGACACGGCATCGATGTACTACCGAGCTTTTCATTCGCTCCCAGAGGAGATGGTCTCGAAAGATGGCACCCCGGTTAATGCAATACGTGGACTAATCGAACGCATAAGTAAATTAAAACACCAATATCAACCAGATCTGATCGTTGCTGCTTGGGATACAGAATGGAGACCCCAATGGAGAGTCGATCTAATTCCTAGTTATAAAACCCATCGAACAGAAATGGTAGACGATTCGGATTCATCTGATGAAGAAGCTGAATCATTAATGCCAGATAGTCTCGCTGTTCAACTTCCAATAATTGATGAATTATTGCAATTATTGGGAATTCCAGTTGTTGGACACACCGAATATGAAGCTGATGACATCATAGGAACTTATGCCAATGTTTATCAGAGCGCAAGAACGCATGTTGTAACTGGAGACCGCGATTTGTTTCAATTGATTGATGATGACAAACAAGTTTCAGTTCTCTATACCGCAAAGGGAGATATTCAAAATTACTCAAACCAATCGGTACTAGAGAAATATGGAATTCAATCGAACCAGTACGTAGATTACTCAATATTGCGCGGCGACCCAAGTGATGGTCTACCAGGCGTAAAAGGAATTGGCGAAAAAACTGCCGCATTTTTGATAAACCAATTTACGAATCTTGATTTAGTAATCGATGCATCAAAACGCCAAGACAACTTTATCAAAAGTCGAATTGCAAATAGTATCATCACATCGGAACCGTACTTACGTCTCGCTCAGAAAGTTGTACCTGTAGTACGTGATGTTCCGGTTCCTGATATAACCGAGTTAAATTTTACGCCTGCACCACCTAAGGTGCTGAATAAAGTAGCAGATGATTTGAATCTGAAAACTACTATTTTAAAAGCGATGAATTCATTCGATATCAAATGAATCTAAATCAGAAGCTGCAACGATTCCATAGTTGAGAGATAGTGCTAATTTTTTGAGATTAATCTTCAACTCACTTGGAATATTTAGTAAGGATAGCTGGTTGCACAAATCCATTACTTGCTTAATCCACCGGACAAAGTCTCCAGGTGATAAATCATTCTCATACAGAATTGACTCAATACTGTTACCAGATACCCAGTCATAGATTGGAACGGTGAAGCCTGTATCGATCGGTCGTATCAACTTTAGTCCTTTAACGCGTTCACGATCTTCTAGACCACTTTGAATAGTTCCGATTCTTTGCAACCTATTTTTGATTCGTGCAGAGGGCGCAGATATCTGCTGCACTTCATCTCTATACCTACCTTCATATACAAAGGCACTCAGAATTGATGCTAACTCGGCAAGATTAAGGTCATCGAGTAAACCATTTACCAGTGACTCACAGATAAGTAGATCTGATTCAGAATAGATACTTCTGAGCCACTCTCCTTTTCTGGTTGGACTCAAGGTGTCACTCAGGAAATTGAGCTCGGCCAATAGGGAATAAATTGATTTAAAAAGCGAAGAAAGATTGTCAAGTTTGCTATTTATTCGCGATTCAATCTTGTCACGATCTTTTTTTAACTGAGTTACCTTCTGGGCATCTTTCAACAGAAGAGCACTAGAAGAGAGTGAATGCACCGGGTGATCATATAAATTATATATCTCTCCAAAAGATAAATCTTTAAATGAAGGCGTATTGTCTTGCAATCCACCCAGATTTAGTTTGGTGAACAATTTTTTTCGGGCAATTTTGTCTCTAGGATTAAATCCTCTGGGAATTCCAATTCTGCCTTGAATAATTGGTGATTCATCTAACTCCACAATTGATTTTTTTAGATATCCACCAGATTTAGTAATATAAGATACTCTTTTTTTAGAATAATCAATGCCAATTATGATAAATATTTCGCTTGGATTATTGCGAAAATAACCTATAGTGCCGGAAGTTATTTTGAAACTTTGACCCTGATTTGGACTAAAGGAGGCTATCAAATCTTGCCTCTTCTTGGTTTTCATTTCCTCATCTTTAAGGCAATAATCCATTGCAAGCTCGAAATTGCTTAACTCATGCTTTTGAGACAACTCAGTAATTCTCTTTTTAACTAACTTAAGCTTTTCTTCTTCCTGATACAGATTCTTTGTTCTTTGGAACTGAGCAAAAGATTTGTTCAATATTTCTAAACTCGGCTCTATGCCGTATTTGTCAATCAAGTTGATCGTCATATTGTAACTTGGTTGAAAACTAGACTTAAGCGGATAAGTTCTTGTACTAGCAAGACTGGCCACGCTTTGAGGTGAGATGAAGTTGGTAATAGGAACTACTGCGTATCCAATATCGTCTATCCCACGCCTTCCCGCTCTTCCGGTAAGTTGCGTATATTCACCTGGTGTTATGTCGACGTGGGAGGTTCCATTAAATTTTCGCAAAGATTCAATAATGACGGATCGAGCCGGCATATTAATACCAAGTGAAAGTGTTTCAGTGGCAAAAACGATTTTGATGTAACCCATCTGAAACAACTCTTCCACAATCTCTTTAAAAAGTGGAATCATTCCAGCATGATGCGTTGCAACTCCTTTTATTGTCATCTCTTCGAATTCTTGAAAATTTAGTGAATCTAACTCTTCCGAACTCAACATTGAGACCCGACGAGAAATGTACTTTTGAACGTAATCTGAATCTACCTTACTATTCAATTGAAGATTCTCATTTAATAAACTTTTTGTGGCTGAATCACAAAGTTTTCTGGAAAATATGAAATAAATAGCGGGTAGTTCATTTTTTGTTAACAATAGACGAATTAATAAAGCGCGTTCATTATCTGATACGCCTCGAAATTTGAAACCATTCGCTTTCGGTCTACGCTTAACACTTCGCTCAAGTAGAACCGGATTAATTTTCAACTCCTTAACGTTTTTTGCTCCAGAGAAAAGTGGATAGATTGAGCCATCCTTGAAAACCAGTTGCTCCAATGGTATGGGGCGTTTCTCGGATAAAATCACTGTGAGATTGCCCCGAATACTTCTTAGCCAAGATCCGAATTCTTCAGCATTACTTACCGTGGCGGATAAGCATAAAATCTGTGTCTTTTCAGGTAGAAGAATTAAGCACTCTTCCCATACTGATCCTCGTGACCGATCAGACAGATAATGCACTTCGTCCATCACTACAGTTGCAATATCTGCACTAGTGTTGGAATCTGAATAAAGCATATTTCTTAAAATCTCTGTAGTCATTACTACAATCTGTGCATCAGAATTGATTTTTCTATCTCCGGTGAGAAGCCCTATTTTGTCCTCTCCAAACTGACTACAAAAATCACGGTATTTTTGATTCGATAGAGCTTTGATGGGTGTTGTGTAAACTAATTTCTTTCCGAGTTCAAGACATCTTTGGATTCCATACTCTGCAATTAATGTTTTACCAGCGCCTGTTGGTGCTGCAACAAGTAAAGATTCTCCTCGTTCCAAGACTGCAAAAGATTCAATCTGAAAGTCATCAGGATAAAAAGCAAGTCCAGAGACAAAGTCGGATACAAAATCGAGCTTTTTGTATTTTGATTTAGCATATCTCTCAGCTGGTGACGGCATATCTACAATAGGAAATCATTTATCGACTGATTGATTTCAATTTCAATACCGGTGGGTGTCAAAATTCGCATTTCTCTTATAAATCTTAAACCCAAACGAATAAGATGTTCGCGATTATACACACAAAATGAGATTCTAACCCTGCCAGAGTCTTCTTGAGCGATTTCGAAATTAGGATAATTTTCAAGGTAAGGGATTATTCCTTTCTTTACAAGAGCTAGTACTTCTATCTTTCCGTCGTTCTGAAATGGTGAAATTTTTCCAGCAGTAGAAATAAACCTTTCCGAGGTTAATTCAACATTTGACATGCGACTTAATGCGAAAGTTTTGACTGTTTTGGAGTCGTGGCAATAACCTAAAAGGTAGGTATTTTGTGTTGATATTTCAAATTTGTAGGGGCTAACCACGCGTTTCTTTGCATAACCTTCCCGTTCGCTAAAATGATCAAAGGTCAAGACTCTTTCATTTACCAGTCCCTCTGAGACTTTAAGTATCGAATCATCATGCGTGTCATATATTGTGAAATGTTTGATGCGAGATTCATTATTGGACACAATTTTATTTATTAAAACCGCGATTGGCGTTGCCAAAGATTCAGGCAACTTGTCACTTAAACTTAAGAGTGTTTGTGCCAGCAGTCGAGCCTCATTCTCCTCAAGCCTTGTTGCTGCCTCTAATCCTTGCGCGTTAATTACCGATGCATATTCATCATCATAATAAATATCAACTAATTCTCCCCCAAATTGGCCAGGTCCAGTCATCGTTAATAATGCCAGATCTGCCATAACTTGTTGATTAGAAACACCAAACCGAACTGCAATATCAGGTATGCGCGCTCCATTGTTAGAGGCAAGCCATGGAAGCATTAACGCTAACCTCTCTGTGCGAGATTCAAACATATCTTTCACCGGCCAAAAATCCCTTGAACTTATCAAAAAATTCAACGGGTTCAACTAGATTAATTTGTCTGAGATTCTCGCTCAGATAAGTAAATAACTGGGCAATATCATCTTCACTACAAAAAACTACTAAAGATTCTGAGTCTTGCATAGAATGAAATCCATATGAACTAGCTGGAGATAATGATGTTCCATCTTTTGGGAAAATTCTTATTTCAATCTCTCTAGATTTCGAGTCCAAAAAACTATAAAATTCTTCTTGCTTTTGTAATGTGTAATGGACAGAATCAACCTCTAGCTTTACAACTTCTCCAGTGATTCGGTCCGATCTAAAAACTCGATAATCGGATCGACTATGGTCAAAACCTATAATGAAGATCAGTCCCATTCGGATTACCAAACTCAAAGGTGTTAGGTTACGCATTTCATAATCTAGATAACCGACTTTGTTGTAAGCAAATTTAACTTTTCTTCTCTCAAGTAAAGCATCCATCACGATAAGTACTTGACTATTAGTATTCAATGAATCATCTTTTATATACACCAAATTCGAATAAAAAGAATTCTCTAATTTTAGAACTAATTTCTGTGGATAAGCAGTTGATGCATTGATGCTAATTCGAGCGATTTGAAGTAGGAGACGTTCGATAACTGTGAAGGATGATAAATCAAAAAATGATAGCGAAGGTTTTATCGAATAATACATTTCATCACTACTTGCATACTCATCCTGATAGATTGAAATGTTAAACCCCATACTCTTGATTTCCTGTTTATCACGCTCAAACATTCTCTCAAAAGCACTATCAGAAGCGCATTGTTGATATTCTGCAACGGACATCTTTATTTGGTTACGTGTCAGCCCTCGTGTAGAATTTAAAAGCAAAAAGACTAAGTTCAATTGACGCTCAACTTTGTTCATAACTACTTAATCTCAATTACATCTACCAAGAAAATCAAAGTTTCATTTGGCTGAATACCTGAACCAGGCGGTGGATTATCGCCATACGCAAGTGCGCCTGGAATAACAAGTAGTCTTCTTCCTCCTTCGCGCACTCCCAATAGGCCATCTTGCCATCCTACAATGACAGCTTGCAGAGGAAAAGTGACAGTTTGGTTTCGACTAAAAGATGAATCAAAAACCGATTTCGACGCTCCACCCACTCCCAAATAGTCAACTTCTATTGTGTCGGACTCTTTGACCTCCGAACCGTCACCATCAATAAGATCTATGTATTCCAATTCATTTACCTGAATAGAATTCGTCAATACAAGTGCTGGCGGAAAATCATCCTCCAGCAAGATTCCCGGATAAATCTCCTCAGGCATTTCAACCTCATTTTCATTTGAATTGTTTGTACAACCGCTGACGATTATCACCAGAAGAATAGCCCCTTGCATCCACTTTAGGGTTGTACTAGTTTTCATCTTGCTCACTTACGTTGATTGAGTTGAATTTTCGACGCTTCACAAGGGGAGCACTACCCGTGGCCATTTTCCGAGCAAAAATCAAAAAACCGGTGTGTCCTGGCATTCGGTGGTCGGGTCGAACGGCCAAACCATCAAGGTGCCAAGTTCGGATCATAATTTCAAAAGCTTCAGGTTCCGTAAATTTTGATGAGGCTCTTATCGCTTCTACTTGTTCACTCATTTGAGTAGTTGTTGCCACATACGTACACAAAACGCCACCAGCCTCTAGTAGTTCGGATACCCTAGCAAGCGGCAGCCACGGTGAAAGCATATCCAGAATAATATGAGTGAATTCAAAATCTGCCGCGTCTTTTACATCTTCTAAGACTACTTTCCAGTTTTCAGGAATCTCCCCAAAGTATCTCTTTACGTTTTCTTTTGCAATCTCTGCAAATTCACTTCTAGTTTCATAGCTCGTGAGTGAACCATTAGGTCCAAGCGCTTTCAAAATAAAGGTCGAAAGCGAGCCAGAGCCCACACCAGCCTCCAAAACTTTAGAGTCCTGCTTGATATCTGAATATGCAACAATTACTGCAGCATCTTTCGGATATATTACCGCGGCACCACGTGGCATTGTTAAAACAAAATCTCTTAACAATGGAGAAATTGCCAGATACTTCTTGCCTTTATCAGTTTCAACTATTGATGCATCTGAATTGCCAATAATTGCTGAATGTAAAATAGCACCTGAGTGCGAATAGAACGTTTTATTAGAGTCTAAGACAATCGTCTTTTTGCGATTCTTGGAATCAATCAACATAACGGTATCACCTGATTTAAATATCATTCACCAGTTCCAAAACTCTAAGTCTTTCACGGAAATTCCGTCTAGCGAAGAAACAAACTTAATTCGTTTATGTTCTATCGTAATCACGTGGCTTGGCGGGCAAAGTACATGTAAATTTGCACTTAAAGCTGATCTCACTCCAGAATTACTATCCTCTATTGCCACCACTCGGTCTGAACGCAAATCAAGATTTCCCAGAGCCAAGACATATGCATCGGGACTTGGTTTAGGGGTCTCAACATCATCACCGCAAACAATCGTATCAAAAATAGTTAAGTCCATCTGAGCACTCACTAAATTAACAAGATGCTGACTACTAGCTGTCACTAATGCAATTGGTACAGATTGCTTCTTAGCATCAATTACCAGTTCTTCTGCCCCTGGCTGCCAAGTGATTTTACTCTCGGCAAACTCCCGTTCAATGTAATGCATCTCAAGATCGAACAATTCTTTCTGAGAGATAGGTGTCGGTATCTTTTCGATCATATATTGTGTAACACGAGATATAGGTCCACCAACACAAATAGCGTGGTCTGCCCTATTCCATTCAACACCAAATGAATTCATTAGTTTTACTTCAGATTGGTACCAGATTTCTTCTGTCGCGAACAACGTACCATCCATATCAAATAAGATTCCATCGAGTCTTTTATCATCTGGCATTAAAATACCGCGCTTCTGGATGATGAAAAATAATCGCACTTGTGCTTTGTTCAGGATGTAGTTGAAACTCTTCACTCAATGAAACACCTATTCGCTCTGGATCAAGTAAATTCATTAATTGAGATTGCAAACTCAAGTCTGGACATGCAGGATACCCGAATGAAAACCTTTCTCCTTGATAATCTTGCTTTAAGATGTCTGATAATTTACTGCCATCTTTGTCGCTGATTCCAATTTCTTTTCGTATTCTTGCATGCCACATTTCTGCAAGAGCTTCAGTTAACTGAACCGATAATCCATGCAATTCTAAATAATCACGAAACTTGTTAGCTTCAAACAATTGATTTGTAAATGATGAAATCGCATTTCCCATCGTGACTATATGAAAAGCTACAAAATCCTTGTCTGTATGATTTTTTGGTTTGACAAAGTCAGCGAGACATAGCTTTTCCCCGATGCTTTGTCTGGGAAACTGGAACTGTGCCATTACAGATTTTCGATTCTCGTCAAGAATATAAATAGTGTTACCTTCGGTAAATGCTGGAAAATATCCGTAAACAACCGCCAACTCATTTAAATTATGAACTTGAATCTGCTCTAGCCAGTATCTAAGACGCGGTTTTCCCTCAGTTTCGAACAAATCGTCAAGACTGATATCTCCAGTACGCGCAGGCTTAAGACCCCATTGTCCAACGAAGGTTGCACGTTCATCAAGCCAATTTGAAACCTCATTCAGAGCAATTCCTTTAACAACCCGTGAGCCAAAGAAAGGGGCTTCTGGCACTGGATTGTTATCGGTTATCTTCGATCGCGTAGTTGATTCGGGTACTGACTCTAATTTAGTTCTTTTGTGAATTCTCTTGCGAACAGTAGGTAAATCATTAACACCCGTTTTTTTCATATCTATCATTTTTTGGACCAATGAGAGTCCCTCAAAGGCATCTTTGGCGTAGCGCACAGTTCCCTGGTAAATATTTGCAAGATCGTCTTCAACATAAATTCGAGTCAGTGCCGCTCCACCCAAAATCACCGGATAACGTTCAGATAGTCCTCGCTGATTTAACTCCTCAAGATTCTCTCGCATTATCACAGTGCTCTTTACTAGCAGTCCGCTCATGCCAATCACATCAACTTCGTGTTCACTCGCAGCATCAATTATTTGCTGAATCGTTTGCTTAATTCCGATGTTTACAACCTGATATCCATTATTCGTAAGGATAATGTCGACCAGATTCTTTCCTATGTCATGAACATCCCCCTTTACAGTTGCAAGTAGTACTTTGCCTTTGCCAGACTCATTAGTTTTGTCCATGAACCTTTCAAGATAACTCACCGAAGACTTCATTACTTCTGCACTTTGTAACACGAACGGTAGCTGCATAACACCAGCACCGAAGAGGTCACCGACTTCCTTCATCGCAGGCAAAAGTAAATCATTTACAATTTCAAGTGCAGAATACGAATTAAGGGCTGATGAAAGATCACCTTCTAAGTCTTTGGCAACGCCTTGAATTATTCTTGATTTTAGATTTTCTTCGATAGAGAGAGATTGAATGGTTTCTAACAATGAACTTGCGCTAAGGGTTGCATCTATACCGCTATAAATTTCTAAAATACTAGTTAGCGGATCGTAAGTTAAATTCCCTTGTTTATCATATTCTCGACGGTCGTAAATAAGATTTTGCAGATGTATAACATTTTCATTAGAAATTTGATTAAGTGGAATGATCTTGGCTGAATCCACTATTGCCGCATCCAAACCACACCCAACGGCTTCGTGCAGAAAGACTGAATTCAAAGCTTGTCTTGCCGCCGCATTTAATCCAAAACTGATATTTGATAAACCTAATATCGTTCTGATATTTGGAAATCTAGTCTTTAATTCTTTAATTGCACTTAGCGTAGCGAGACCATCTTTTCTTGTTTCCTCTTGACCTGTTGCAATTGGGAAAGTAAGCATGTCTACCAATATAGATTCATCAACAATTCCCTCTTTGCGCAATCTGACAATCAACCTATTAGCGATACTCAACTTTCTATCAACTGTTCGTGCCTGACCTTCCTCATCGATTACCAAAGCAACTACCGCTGCACCGTGGACTTTTACTAAATTCAATATACGAGAAAATCTAGATCCGTCCTCTTCGCCATCTTCAAAATTTAAAGAATTGACTAGGCATCTGCCACCAAGCTTCTCAAGTCCCGCTTCAATTACAGCAGGTTCGGTGCTGTCAAGCATAATTGGTAAAGTAGAACTAGTTGCTAATCGTGAAGCCAACTCAGAAACATCGTGCACTCCATCTCTGCCTACGTAGTCAACACACAAATCAATCACGTGCGCTCCTGAACGCACCTGCGACACAGCAATCTCTACACACTCGTCATAGTTCTCCTGAAGTAGAGCTGAACGAAAAGCTTTAGATCCATTAGCATTTGCGCGCTCACCGACATTTAAATAGGTAGACTGCTGCTTGATTGGTACTGCTTGATAAAGTGACGAAACACTGTAATCTTCAGAAACATTTTTAGGGAAACTTTTATCAAGCCTTAGATTATGTAAGTTTTTGATATGCTCAGGTGTCGTGCCGCAACATCCCCCGATAATTGATATTCCAAAATCTTTAACAAATCTGTTCATATACTGCGCAAACGGCTGAGGCTCTAACGGATAAAAAGCTCCCCCGTCCTTTAGAACTGGTAATCCTGCATTCGGCATACAAACTATAGGAATAGTCACTAAGCTACTAATTGTTCTTAGGTGCTCACTCATTTCCTCTGGTCCAGTTGCACAATTCATCCCGATGCCGGAAACACCTAAATTAGCTAAACTGGCTAATGCAGCCGGAACTTCAGAACCAAGTAACAATGTCCCATTCTGTTCTACTGTAAATGATGCAATGATTGGAATTGAATTTCCCAATTTTTCAACAGCTTCTTGGGCACCAATGATGGCTGCTTTTGCCTGTAATAAATCTTGGGCAGTTTCAATCAACAGACTATCTGCTCCACCTTCGATTAACCCAAGCGCATTTTGATAGTAAGCATCTTTTAATGTGCGAAAATCAGTATGGCCAAGAGATGGTAATTTTGTTCCAGGACCCATTGAACCCAGTACATATCTATTGGTTTGCATTTGATCCGCGGCTTTGCGAGCAATTTGACTTGATTTCAAACTGAAATCAAATATTTTATCGTCTAGTCCATATTCAGATAGATTTGCAAAATTACAACCAAATGAGTTAGTTTCTACAGCGTCCGAACCCGCTTCAAAATACTCAAGGTGAATTCTTTCGATTACGTCTGGACGAGTAATATTCAATACTTCGTTGCAACCCTCGTGACCCAAGAAATCTTCAAGAGTCAGTTCAGACCCTTGAAGCATTGTCCCCATAGCACCATCAGCTAGTAGGACGTTATCTTCCAAGAATTCATAGAGTGATTTGTAGTTTGTCATTGAGTCAAAGGTTAGTAGGTTTTATCCCTTTGGGCTGTATGGCGTCAGATATTTAATGTGGCAAGATATTACCTGGCGTATTTAGGTAGGCTTAGGGCTATGAATAAGGGTTCAATCGCTGTTCTCGCATTTGAAGGTTGGAATGACGCAGGTGAGGCAGCAACCGCAGCAGTGGATCATTTAATTGATCAATTTCAAGCTAGGTTGATTTATTCATTTGATCCCGAGCCATTTTACGACTTTCAAGTGAATAGGCCATTCCTTAAGTTTTCAGATGATGGAAATCGTAAAGTTGAATGGCGAACTACTCACATATATGAAAGTGAGTTGGATAAGAACAAAAAGCTACTATTAGTCAGAGGCATTGAACCTAGTATGCATTGGAAGCAATTCACGCGAGAATTCGTGAGCTTAATTGAGGAAAATGACGTTTCAATGGTTATAGCCATTGGTGCATTACTTGCAGATACCGCACACACCCGCCCGATACCAGTAACGCCGGTAGCGATGAATCCCGAAGTAGCTAAGCGATTTGAAATTGATGTTTCAGACTATGAAGGTCCAACTGGAATTTTGGGTGTAATTCAAGAATCGTTATCCCGCAAACAGATTGCTGGGATTTCTCTTTGGGCGGCAGTTCCGCACTATGTATCTCAACCACCATGTCCGAAGGCAACTATGGCATTGCTTGACGCACTAGATGACTTGATAGATGTCAAATTTGACCTCGTTGACTATCCAGAGCGAAGTGATGTTTGGCAGGATCAGGTTGACAATCTAATTCAGAATGATGAAGAGATGATTGAATATGTTAAGAAGCTGGAAGTTGAAGGTGACGCATCTCAGTTATCGCAAACAAGCGGCGAAACAATTGCTCGAGAATTTGAAAGATACCTTCGACGCCGAAACCCAAAATAGAACTCAATTTTCTACTCTTTAATTAAAGAAACTCCCAAAATACTCATCAGCAGATCCGATACTTCCCGCTTATCATTTTCATTACTAGGAATTCTCTCCAGTTTAAATAGCTCTTCTATGAGTCTTGAAATTTGCAAGTCATTAGCAAGCAAGGTTGACATTAAATTTACTATTTGGGCCTTAGATGGAAGTAGACTATTAGCTGCATCAGACTTAAACTTCTCAAATGCAGCTTTTGCTTGCGCAACCATATCGAAGGTGAATTCCCAGCCAGAATGCCAATCCTGACTCAAAAGAGCTATTCGAATTTCGTCAGCGCTGTAACCCATATTTTGCAAATCTTCTAAGAAAACAAGATTGCCCAGTGACTTACTCATCTTCTCGCCTTGATATTCAACCAAATTAACATGGAGGTAACCCCTCGCAAGAGGTTCACCAAAAAGTGACCTATTGATTTCGTCACAAAAAGCGTGATGTGGAAAGACCAAATCTTGACCGCCACCTTGCACGTCAAAGGTGTTACCAAGATATTTTCTCGTAATTGCCACACATTCAATATGCCAGCCCGGTCTGCCTATTCCTAATTCACTTTTCCAAGAAGGTTCGTCCGAAGCGGACTCAACCCAGATCTTCGGGTCGACCGGATTTCTTTTACGCAAATCATCTGGATCGCCACCTCTTAATCGAGAAAGATTAATTAATTCCGTTTCTGAAAGTCTTGTAAACTCAGCTAAGTCATTAAATGAAGTAGCAAAATAACTAGTTTCGCCGATGTTATAACTCATTTGCTTGAGTGAATTAGCCATTTCAATTATTTCATCTATTTCATCAGTGACAGTCGCATAGATGTCCGGAGGAATAATCCTGAGGTATTCCATTGCAGATTTAAATTTAGCTATTTGTTTGCTTGAAATCTCATCCCAAGGAACTCCTATCAATCTTGCTTTTTCAAACAATGGATCATCGATATCCGTAACGTTTTGCACATACCGCACATCGGCACCAACATTGCGTGCAACCCTGTTCAGTATGTCAAAAGTTAAATATGTGAACAGATGCCCAATATGCGCTGAGTCATATGGGGTTATTCCACAAACATACATCCTCAAAGAATTATTCTTTACTGGTTGATATGGGTTTCGGGTAATTGAATCCTTGAGTGTTAGCTCAGTAATCACTCTGTTTGTAACAGGTAGCGACGGAGATGACCAACTTTCCATTAGTAAATCATAGAGGTTTACTCAACCAATCGGCCAGGGCAGAACATTTCTGTCATTTGGAATAGGTGGAAAGATTCCGGCGTCTAAGACTCTCTGTATTCTTTCAAGAGTGACGGCGTGTTCGTTGTCTGAAATATAGGATCTATATTCAATTGTTTCCCATACCAATTGAGCACGTTGCAGAAATGCAATCTCATTTTCATCAAATGACAATCCAGACCAACCCCAAAAAATTGACCTGACTTTTTCATCTGCGTGGAAAGTTAAACCATGATCTATTGCAAAATAGTTATTGTCTTTCTTGAGTATGTGGCTTGCTTTTCTATCTGCATTGTTAAGTATCAGATCACTAATAGCTATCTTGCGCAGTGCCGCTTCGTCTCTGTGCCACAACGCTACCGGAGTATTACTTGAACTGACACCCTGAAAGGACAATCGCCAGCCAACTTCTAGTTGAACATCTATGGGCTGGATTGAATAAATGTTTGTAGCATTGCTATCAATAAACTCAAGAATTAAACCCTCTCCTAATTCTTGATTTTTAAATAGGTAGGTTCTTGGGACTTTTACTCCTATCAAATCGAGAAAATGGTTTGCTAGATATTCTCTTCGCCAAAGATTTCCGTCAGGGAAATCCCACAAAGGTTTTTCACCTTTAGCTGGCTTGAAAACTACTTTTGTTTTGTCTTTCAATTCAATCAGATAAACTTGATTAGAAGCAGTTAGAAATTGCTCAACACGAGAAATCTCATCGACTAGATCCGAATAAGGGTTAACGTCGGTAGCCATTTGCCCTTACGCATAGATGCCCTGACGACTCGATAGACAGTGAACAAAATGGGCAGATTGATCTGCCTGCTGCAACAACAACTCTGGTCCGAGCACAAAACTCTCTAGCCTGATTTCTAGACAAAACAATCTGCAGTTTCTGTCCATCCGTACTTGGCAAGCCTGCGCCATCAAGGTTCAAGCTAATCTCAATATTTGCACCGTTCAAAAATATGCCAATGCCCAACAACAAAAATTCTTCAGTAATAGGTAAATCTAAGGGGTCTTTATCAACGGTTGGCGAACTCTTGCGCCCGTAATCTATCGCCTTATCAAAATTATCATCTAAAAGATTTTCAATTTGTTCGGCAATAACGGCCGCTTGCTGTTTCTCTAATCTAACTGATAGCGAATGGGACTTGGTCTTTATCTGCCAATAAAAAGTTCGCTCTCCTGGGAGACCAACTGTTCCAATGATGCATCTCAAAGGATTGTCAATCTGCATTCTTTATCCACCTCGAAACAGTGTTAATATCGAACATTATGTTTACACCTGCTATAGATAACTTCTCAGGTTCAATCTCAATTAATGTAATGGATGCAGGACTTATTTGAATTGCTTGAAACTTGTTTATTGGTGAATCTAACAACTGAGAGAGTATCATTTTAACGACATCGGCATGAGTAAATAACACAACGACATCATTGGATTCACATTGGTTTGTTAATTTAGTTATGCCCTTTTGAATCCTTAATCTCAATTCCAAGAAAGACTCACCCTGTGGAAAGGTAAAGTTTGCAGGATCTAATTGAACATCTCGCCACATCGGATCTTGATTCAGATCAGATAACTTTTGTCCTGACCATCGACCATAATCCATTTCAATGAACTCATCCATTAAGTTATCTAGCCGCTTCCCCGATAACGAAATTTCAGCTGTTTCTAGGCATCTTTGGATTGGTGAACTAAAAGCTCGGTGAATCTCTATATTCTTGAAAACATCGGCTAACTTACTGGCTTGTACCCTACCTTCATCGGATAAAGAGATAGCAGGAATACGGCCAGCCAAGATGCCATCCTTATTGGCAGTAGATTCTGCATGCCGAGTAATTATTAATTTCATATTAACCAAGCGGATTTAGATTGAAGAAATATATCAAAGCAAAAATCAACACACCCAAGGCGACACGATAGATTACAAATACATTAAAAGAATGCTTTGCCAACCAGCGAAGCATAAAATCAATAGTTAAATAACCTAAGATAAATGCAATGATTGAAGCTACTAAGGTGTGATACCACAGAAAGCTGGAGTCAACCCCTATTTGTCTTAATTCGAAAACTGCAGCTAGCAAAATTGCGGGCATCGAAAGTAAAAAGGACACTCGGGCAGCTGCTACTCGATTTAATCCAAGTAGCCGCGCCATAGTTATTGTCGCACCTGATCTACTCACTCCTGGAATGAGTGCAAACGATTGTGCTATTCCAATTAGTAAAGCGTCTTTTGTTTTAATGTCATGCTGAGTTCGACTTGATTTAGCTTTCGCATCAACGAGAAATAAGATTAATCCAAAAAATATTAGTGTGGTTGCTACGATGCGTAAATCCCTTGCACCATTGCGAAAAAAGTCAGCAAATAAAACCCCGACAAGCACAATTGGTACAGTAGCTACAAACATTTGCTTAAATAAAAGTCGCTCCTGGAGATCTATAGATTTACCTGTGGCAACACGAAAAATGCTTGCCAACTCAGTTCTAAAATAAATGGCCACAGCAAGGGCTGTTCCAACTTGGGTGACAGCTGAAAACGCCGCTCCAGGATCAGGTACACCAAGAAAAGCAGCTGTAACTCTGATATGACCTGTCGAAGAAATCGGCAAGTATTCAGTTAACCCTTGAATTACTCCAAAGAAAATTGCTTGTAGCCACAGATCCAACTATGCCTCGCTCAAGAAGTTATGAAATGCTCTTACTCCAAACTTAAGAGATTCAGCAGGAACACGCTCGTTCACCCCATGAAACAAGGCTGCAAAATCTAAACTCGCTGGAAGTTTCAAAGGTGCATAACCAAAGCATCTAATTCCTAACTTATCAAGAGCCTTAGCATCTGTTCCCCCACTTAATGTATAAGGCAAGATACGAGCGGCTGGATCTTCAATCAAGATACTTCGCTTGATAGCTTCCACTAATGAACCTTCAAAAGTGGTTTCGACAGAGCGCTCAATTATCTGGGGTTTTATCTCAACACCATCACCAACGATTAATTTCATTTGATCAAGAAAATCATCTTGCAATCCCGGTAAGAACCTGCCGTCAACAACAGCCATCGCGTCCTGCGGAACTACATTTGTTTTATATCCAGCAGACAGCATCGTTGGATTAGCAGTGTGCTGCACTGTCGCACCTATAATTTTTGCAAGTGAACCAAAGGTTGCAATCAATTCTTCAGGATTACTTTCATCTAATTGAACGCCTGTTATCTCCGATACTTCATTCAATAACAAACGCACAGTGTCTGTCAATCTAATTGGCCATTTGTAATTACCAATACGTTCAACAGCTGCAGCAATCCGAACAACTGCGTTATCGCTCTGAATCATTGAACCATGTCCTGCAGTACCACTTGCGTGCAGTTCAAGCCACGCTATCCCCTTTTGCGCAGCTTCTATAAAATACAATTGCAAATCATCACGAAGAGAGTATGAAAAACCCCCAACTTCGCCAACCGCTTCAGTTACGCCCTCAAATTCTGATTTGGCATTTGCTACCAGCCATTGGGCTCCATATCGACTTCCAGCTTCTTCATCTGCCGTGAACATTAAAACTAAATCTCTGTTCGGTTTAATTCCGAGTTTCGTCCAAGCTATGAGCGTAGCCAGGGTTATTGCGCAACCACTCTTCATATCAACAGCCCCACGACCCCAAACAACATCATCTACCAACTCACCACTAAAAGCTGGGTGCTGCCATTGACCCACTGCTGGAACAACGTCTAAATGGCCGTGAATAGCTAATCCACCTCGAGCATTATCAGTTCCGGTCATTCGAGCTACAAGATTTGATCTGCCTTTTCTCGACTCATAAATTCGATAGTCAACACCTATTGACTGCAATAATCCTGCAACATACTCAACAGCTAAAGCCTCACCTGGACCTGAATCATCACCAAAATTTGTAGTATCAATTCGAATAAGTTCCTGTGTTATGGCAACTACTTCTGGTTCAGCTATTGCACAAAAATCTTCTTTAACTTGCGACATTAAATACCTTTCCTAAAAGGTAACTCTATGCGGAGATGATTGCATTGTTAGAGTTCCCCCATTAGGTCCGGGTGGCGGAACGGCAGACGCGCTAGCTTGAGGTGCTAGTCCCCGTATAGGGGGTAGGGGTTCAAGTCCCCTCTCGGACACCATTTAGATGTAAAACCTTGCAACAATCAGCGCAATTACGATAAGAAACCAACCCAAAGTTGCAAGATGAGCAATCTGTTTTCTGGTTTGAGTTTCTTGCCATTCAGCCACCAGATAAAAAGTTAATGGAACAACTGCTGCCCACACCACCATACACCAAGGGCACAATGCCCCAATTACGTACAAACTTTGATAAACGAGCCATAAAACGAAAAGCTGAGCGAAAATTAAGCCGACTGTTAATCCCCCCAGCACAAATCGTGGCAAAACTATTCCCATTACAGAGATTGATCCAAGCGTAATTAATACCGGAAATGCCGCTACGCCAATTACGCTGTTTGCAAAACCGAATGCAGATGCTTGATCAGTTGTAACGATAGAGCCACATGCAAAAATTTCATTCAAACTGCAAGATAATTGGTAATTAGGATCTTCTAATAGAAAAATTTTTTCTATGGTTAAAGATGCCGAAGCAGCCAACCCGAAAATACCAGCTATTACAAGCAGCCACGAGTATCTCTTACTTGGTTTATATGTCCTCATTAAACAACACCTGCGTGTGCTAACAAAGTCAGAATGACTTTGTGTTGGCCACCAGTCATCTCTGAAGCGGTTCGAGAGCCTATTGCTTCAGCTGGAGTAAGCCAAGCTAAATCTAAAGATGCTTGAGATGGTGAACAATCGCCCTGAACAGGGATTAAGTAACTCAAAGCAACAGCATGTTGACGCGGATCGTGAAATCCAGATGTTTCTGAGTCAGGGAAATATTCAGTAACACACACCGGCAAGGTACTATTTGGAAGAATAGGTAAGGCAAGATTTCCTAAATCTTTTTCCAAATGCCTAATTAGTGCGTCTCTAACTAACTCACCGTGCAATACCCTGCCTGATACCAGTGCTCGAGAAATTGAACCATCAGGCATTGCTCTTAGCAAGAGACCAATCTCAACTACTTTTCCTGCTGCATTCGTTCTTACTGGCAAAGCTTCTACATAAAGAATGGGTAATTGTGCGCGTGCATCTTTAATGCCATCTGCACTGAGCCACTTAGCGCGCTCGTCCAGTTCTGATTGCACTTATTTCAAACCTAACTTTACTCGTTAGATCTTGCAAGCAAAGAAAGCAATCTAAGCAATTCAATATAAAGCCAGATGAAGGTAACAGTTACACCAAAAGCTAAGCGCCATGCCTCGCGCTCAGGTACTTGTAGCTCAACCGCTGCCTCAATTGCTCCAAAATCGGCAATTAATGACAGCGTAGCTAAGACAACACCAATTCCAGCAAAGAGCAAACCAAATGATCCTCCATAGAATCCCCAGCCCTCATTCATACCAAACAATGCAAATCCAAATGAAATAAGTGCAAATACTAGATACGAAATAACTGCATATTGTAAAAATCTCAAAAATTTAGGTCCGCTTCGTACAATCCTGAACGCGTAAAGAACCAATACTGTGCCAAAAGTTACGCTCGCTCCTAGAAATGCTTGCTGCGCAACACCAGGATATTGAAGATTCAATGCATAACTAATTCCACCGGCAAATCCTCCCTGGACAAGACCGTAAGCCATCACAAGAAATGGTGATACCTCGCGCTTGAATGTATTTATTAAACCAAGAGCCAAGCCACCAAGTGCTAGCAGCAATATTGCGCCAAAACCGATAGCTGGGGCTAATGTCCAGCCAGCAATAGCACCAACACCCACAAAAATTGCGGTGATGATAGCTTTATTGATTACAGCGTCCAAAGTAAGAGGTCTTACTTGCTCGCCTGAATTTAAATTTGACCCTAGCGAATACTCTCCTACAACTCGTTCAATAACTGGGTTTGACATATATATCTCCTTCGTGCCCCATTCTAGATGAAAATCTTAAATCTGCTTTGGAAACTCTATTTAACGCGGGCAGTGGCGAACCATCGCTCCCCGCTGCGATGAACCATAACTGGAACCCCATAGGTAGCGCTAAGAGTGACTGACGAAATCACCTGTTCTACTGGACCGCTAGCAATAGCTTTCCCGGCTCGAAGTAGAAGTATGTGAGTGATACCAGCGGGAATCTCTTCCACATGGTGGGTCACCATAACTATCGCAGGCGCATCGGCCTTACGGCACAAAGATTGAAGTTTATTCAATAGTGCTTCTCTAGAGCCCAGATCTAATGCTGCGGTAGGTTCATCTAGTAATAACAGTTCGGGGTTGGGCATTAAAGCTCTCGCAATGAGCAATCGCTTACGTTCGCCATCAGAAATATTTGCTATTCTCTTCTTAGCTAAGGGAGTTAACAACCATTCCTCTAGTAATTCGCTTGCTCTTTCTTCATCTAAATCAGCATAGCGCTCTAAACCAATACCAGTTACACCGTGAACAGCGCTTATTACTGCATCATGTACTGATTCATCAAAGCCTATTCGGTTCAGCATATTAGCTGTTGCTAGACCTATTCTTGATCGAATTTCGGTAATGTCGCTGATTCCAAACTGCTCTCCGAGAACTTCCGCTGTTCCACTAGCTGGAAAAATGTAGCCACTTAGCAGTTGTAGGAATGTCGTTTTTCCCGCACCATTTGGACCTAAGACTGCCCACTTTTCATTAGTGCGCATCTGCCAATTGATATTCTTGAGAATCTGCGTCTTACCTCGATTTACCGAGACATCAGTTAATTTGGCTATTGTGGACACGAGGTAAGTCTAGTATCAGACATTGTTGCGCAGGAGTTAAGGTTTCCTATGTTCACTCAGGTATCACAAGCACTATTGAACGTAGCAGCTTTCCAAAAAGGAATGTGCTCCCTAGAATCCACTGTTTCCTATTCGAATTTGGTAAGAAAATTGATAGCTATTAATCCTGGGGTCACATATTTTTTAAGTTCTGCAGTTTCTAATGAACGGTTCTTGGTCTGTGATCTAAATGGTAAGAATTCAGTTTCTCTATCTGTTAGTAATGGGGAATGGATAATTGCTAAGCATGATTCGCAAGTAAATCTTGAGATACATAACGTCAAAGAGATTGAAAAACTTTACGCAATGGAAATTAAATCTATAGTCCAAGATTTGAATGACATTGATTTTGATTTAAACGCAGTTCAACTTCCAAATCTTGAATCAATTCATTCGATTACCATAACGACTGGATTTAATGAATCAGGAATTTCGATTCTGCAACAGATGCAACGAGTAAATGCTCGCATTGGATTTATTCTAAACCGCAATCAACCGGTATCAGTTGGGTCATCAATTAACACTCAAAAGATTTTTGCAGACGTGTTGACACTCAATAACAGATTTCAAGTACTAATGACTAACGCACTAATCTTTGAGCTCACTTCAAGAGTAGAAGTAATTCGTTAATGAAGATTATTGCGAACTCTCCATACGTTTCCACTAAACCAAATCTTAATTTGATTAATCTATTGGCAGACAATCCTTACAATAAGAATTGTCCCCTATTAATAGTAAGCGATGTTGATTCGACATTTATTAAACAGGAAGTAATTGAATTAATTGCTGATTACGCAGGTGTAAGAAACCAAGTTGCTGAGATCACGCAAAGAGCAATGCGGGGTGAGATTGATTTTGTTCAATCACTAATCGAGCGAGTTTCGCTACTGACAGGATTGAGAGCTGATGTATTAACGGATATTCGCTCAAGTATTGAACTTTCAGATGGTGCATCTTCGTTGGTTGATTATGTGAATGAGCAAGGTCATATCTTTGCTTTGGTATCTGGCGGTTTCACTCAAGTTTTAAATCCGCTGTGTGATGAATATGGCATCAAAAACAGATGTGCAAACAGACTTGAGATTGTCAACGGTGTTCTCACGGGAAGGTTGCTCGGTTCTATCATTGATGCACAAGCTAAGGCCCATTATCTACATGAATTAGCTCAACAACTATCTATTCCCAAAAGCAACATAATAGCTGTTGGCGACGGCGCTAACGATTTACTAATGTTGAAAGCTGCAAGTTGGTCAGTCAGCTTTAATGGTAAACCAGTCGTGCAGGAAGCATCAAAAATTCAAATTGAAGGACCTTACTTTGATCATATAATCGGCTTGATTACTTACCCTGCAATGTGAAAACCACCATCGACATGCAGAATCTCACCCGTAGTTGCGGGTAACCAATCCGAAAACAAAACTATGCAAGCTTTTGCAGCTGCACTTGGGTCGTTAACATCCCAAGAAAGAGGCGAGCGTTGAACCCAGGCTTCCTCAAATACTTCAAAACCAGGAATACTTTTTGCTGCAATCGTTCGCAACGGACCAGCTGCAACGAGATTACATCGAATACCATCGATTCCTAGATCTCTTGCTAGATATCGCGACGTTGATTCTAAGGTCGCTTTAGCAACACCCATCCAGTCATAAACTGGCCACGCACGAGATGCATCAAAATCAAGTCCAACAATTGATGCACCTGGATTTAACATTGATCTAACCGACATTACTAAACTTTTAAGTGAATAAGCGCTCACTTGTAGGGCAGTTGCTACATCACTCCAATTAGTTGAAAGAAAATTTCCACCAAGAGCACTCTGTGGTGCATAACCGATTGAGTGAAGTACACCGTCGAGTGAATCAAAATGATTAGCAACTTTGCCTGCCAAAGAATCTAAAAGCTCATCGCTTGTAACGTCTAACTCTAAAACAGGCGCTTCATTGTGCAACCTCTTGCTAGCTCGCTCTGTTAATGACATACCTCTGCCAAAAGAAGTTAGAACTACCTGTGCACCTTGTTCTTGTGCAAGCTTTGCAACGTGAAATGCTATAGATTGATCACTTAGTACGCCGGTGATGAGAAGATTTTTGTTCTCAAGTAACGCCATCAATGCCCCATTCCCAATCCACCATCAACTGGAATTATTGCCCCAGTAATGAATCTGGCGTCCTTTGAACAGAGGAACGCCACTGTTTTTGCAATCTCCTCTGGTTCAGCAATTCGTGCTAGTGGGGTTTGCTCAATAACTTTAGATTTGAACTCCACCGGCAAATTAGACGTCATATCCGTATTTACATATCCAGGTGCGACCAAATTAACAGTGACATTTCGAGAGCCAATCTCTCTAGCCAGACTGCGCGTTAATCCAACTAATCCAGATTTCGTTGCTGCGTAAACGGAGCTTCCGGCACTTCCACTCAACCCCAGGACGCTACCTACGAAAACAATTGATCCGCTCCTAGATTTCATCATCGATTTAGCTGCACGCCTTGCTAGCCTGATGGTTGAGATTAGATTTACTTTTACTAATTGATCTATCTGTTCGTCCGTTGTCCTAACTAACAGCGCCTCGGCACTAACTCCAGCATTAACTACAACATTAGACAAGGTGTAGCCAGCTGACTCGATTTGGTCAATAACAGAATCGCAAGCACTTGGAAAAGTTAAATCTGCTACCAGAACGGTGCAACCATCAACCGAAACAGGCTTTCGAGACGTGATGAAAACCGCCTTACCGCGATTTACGAACTCCATAGCAATCGCTCGGCCTATGCCTCGATTGCCTCCGGTGACAAGTACTGCTTCAGGCATACTGATGAGGTTACCCTGAACTTGCGAGTAACATGGCGATTAGCGCGAGCGAAATCGTGGATTACCCCCTAGTTTTACCTTGTGGCGAAGAAAACACCAACCAATTACGTGATTACATCTGTGCAGCGTGGCATCTCTGAAGAGCAGCGCGGCAGACGCGATCGTTACATGATTGGTATGTCAATTCGAACTATTTGCTTTGTGGGAGCAATTGTTGCCACTGGAACATTTCGTTGGATTTTGCTAGCAGGCGCAATATTCCTGCCATACATAGCAGTCTTTATTGCAAATGCTGGGAGAGAATGGGACAAGACACCATTTACCCTAACTGGATATCGGCGGTCGAGAGAGATAACTAACACCGATCCCAAACTGTAGAATTTTTAAATGAGCAAGATTCGGATTGTTTCTCTATGGATTTTGACCATCGTAGTTGTTTTCGGTTCAGCGCTTGCTAGTAGTTGGCAATTCGAACGCCATTACGATAGAGCGGAAAAATCAAGGCAGACAAACCAAGTCCTATCAAGAACGACGCTCACTAACCTCACTCCTAGTGATTTAATCGAATACTGGCAACCAGTAAGTTTCGAAGGTCGTTTCCTTGGTGAAACTAAGTTAATAAGGAATCGACCGCTTGAGGGTCGAAATGGTTTTTGGGTGATAGATACTTTGGAGACGACAAATGGACATCGGTTGGCAGTTTTAGTGGGATGGATTCCATCAGAGGGCTCAGCAACTGAGTACGTAAGGCCGCCAGTATTGAAGAATCAATCTAAAAGTGTCACAGGAATTGCGCGTGAGTTTGAACTAAAGAAATTCGCCGATGATTTACCAACTGATCAACTCTTAACTTTTGATGCAACATCGCTGTCAAGTGACTTTAATTATTTCGTACAAGTCGAGATGATCTCACCAGAACTAAACCAACAAATCGCTTTTGTGCCCGTACCTCGGTTTTCGCAGGGGCCACATTTTTTTTACGCAATCCAATGGATTATTTTTGGTCTGATAGCGATAGCTGGAACGATTTATTTAACTAAAACTGAATCATCAAACGTTAAAACCTAAAGCCCTAAGCATTTCCCGACCATCGTCAGTTATTTTATCTGGCCCCCATGGTGGCATCCATACCCAGTTAATTCGAAAATCCTTGACAAGTCCATTTAGAGCTGCTCGAGTTTGATCTTCAATTACATCAGTTAATGGACATGCTGCACTAGTTAAAGTCATATCTAGAATTGCCGTACCGGCATCATCTATGTTTACTCCATACAGTAAACCTAAGTCAACCACATTGATACCCAGCTCGGGATCAATCACGTCATGCATCGCTTCCACAACGTCTGAGTCCAAAACTTCA
>Ga0169931_10000759_pt1 | contig 53829 bp, 43 predicted proteins | sample Kivu_15m_20L_FD_129675 | JGI IMG/M metagenome (GOLD analysis project Ga0169931, IMG submission 129675) | Freshwater microbial communities from Lake Kivu, Western Province, Rwanda to study Microbial Dark Matter (Phase II) - Kivu_15m_20L... | ecosystem: Environmental > Aquatic > Freshwater > Lake...
AAGGACCAGCTCAAACCCACCCTCCAACTCGCCGCCTAAAACCAACCAAACTCAATCCTTCCACTCCTTTGACCCACACCTTTTGCTGAACCTTGACGCACACAACCCCGGCCTGGGAGGTGGCCTTGATCGCTCATTTGCGTCGGCGGGGGCGGGCGTGGCGCACGGAGCAGACGTATCGCGGGTGGCTGTGGCGGTTTGTGAAGTGGCTGGAGAGCGGGGAGGCGGGACGGGGAAAGGGGGATCTGGCGGCGGCGGGAGCGACGGAGGTGCGGGGATTTCTGTCGCATCTGGCGGTGGCCGGGCGGTGCAGCGTGGCCACGCAGCGGCAGGCATTGAATGCGCTGGTGACTTATTTCCGGGACGTGGCGGGGCGGGACCTGGGGGCGATTGAATTTGAGCGGGCCCGGAAGCGGGTGCGGGTGCCGGTGGTGTTGACCCGGGCGGAGTGTGAGCGGCTGTTCGAGGCGTTGGAGGGGACGCCGCGGCTGATGGCGGAGCTGATGTTCGGCAGCGGCATCCGGCTGACGGAGCTGCTGCGGCTGCGGGTGAAGGATGTGGACTTGGAGCGGGGCCAACTGGTGATCCGGGGCGGCAAAGGGGATGAGGATCGGGTGACGGTGCTGCCCCACAGTCTGCAGGACCGGCTGCGGGCGCACCGGGAGCGGTTGCGGCGGTTGCACGGGGAGGATCGGGCGAAGGCCTTGCCGGGGGTGTGGTTGCCGGAGGGCTTGGAGCGAAAGTGGCCAAAGGCGGGCGAGCAGTGGGAGTGGCAGTGGTTTTGGCCGAGCCGGGAGCTGAGTGTGGATCCGCGGAGCGGCGCCACGACACTTCACCCTCAATCCCTGCCCATGAACCAAGGGGTAAAACGACACCCCTCACCCGCCCTGCGGGCACCCTCTCCCCTCCTCGGAGGAGGGGAGAGGGATGGGGTGAAGGATGCGTCCCTCGGAGGTCTAGGGGCACCAATCGGGGATTCGCGTTCGCGCGATCTCGCCCCGGTTGGGGCGGAGAGGGAATTGGAACGGCGGCGGCACCACGTGCTGGACGCCACGTTTCAGCATTTCATCCGGAAGGCGGCGCAGCGGGCGAAGCTGGACAAGAAGGTAACGCCGCATGTGCTGCGGCATTCGTTTGCGACCCAGTTGCTGGAGCGGGGCACGGACATCCGGAGTGTGCAGGAGCTGCTGGGGCACAAGGATGTGGCGACGACGCAGATTTACACTCATGTGATGCGGAAGCCGGGCTTGGGCGTAAAGAGCCCGCTGGACTAGGGGCGCGGGACCGTGGCGGCGGGGGCCCGAAGCCCGCGCCCCACGGGAGCGGTGGAGAGTCACACGGAGCATAACCGGAATTGTTCGCCGCTTTGACCGGTTGGAGGCGGGTGCGCCGGTCGCCTTGACGCTCTCGCGCCTGGCGCGTAACCACGCGGTGTGCTCCGACCGATTTCGCGGATTCTGCCCCTCCTGCTGCTGACTGCGCTGCTGGCCGGTTGCCGTCCGCATGGGGTCGAGGCGCTGCGGCGCGGCGACGAGGCCTTGCGGGCCGGGCAGACCGAGCGGGCGATTCCCCTGCTGGAACAGGCGGTCACCGACCTGCCGTCGGAAGCGCGGGCGTGGAATCACCTGGGGCTGGCGTATCGGGCCGCGGGCCGCGACGGCGAGGCGCTGAAGGCCCACTTGCGCGCGTTGGAGCGGAACCGCGGCTTCGCCGAAGCGTGGTTCAACGTGGGCCTGCTCCAGTTCGAACAGGGCAACTGGCTGGAGGCGGAGCGCGCCCTGCGGACTTACCTTGGCAACGAGGCGGTGCGCACCAATGCCGTGGCGTGGCGCACACTGGGACTGGCCCAGCTCGAATCCAACCAGATCGACCTCGCGGAACGCAGCCTGGCGACCGCAACCCAGCTGGCGCCGCGCGATGCGGAGGCGTGGAACGGCGTGGGGCTGACGCAGGTCGCGCGCCGGCGTCATCGCGACGCGCTAAAGACCTTTGCCTACATCGCGCAAGTGGCACCCGAGCACGCACCGGCGCGGTTGAACGCCGCCGTGGTCACGCACCAGCATTTGGGCGACCGCCGCGGGGCGATCCCGCTGTATCGCGCCTACTTGGCGTTGAATCCGCCGAACGCCGCCGCCGTGGAGGGCCTGGTGGCGCAATTGGAGCAATCTTTGAAACCGGTGGCCGTCACGAACGCACCGCCGCCGTTGGCAATGACGAATGCTCCGGTCCGCGCGGCGACGAACGCGGTCAGCCGGGCGACCAATGCGCCGTCCAAGCCGACGACGAATGCCGTTCCTGTCATGGTGCGGTCCGCGCCGACGAATTCTCCGGCCACCAATCTCGTGCGCGTCGTGCGTCCGTCCGCCACGAATGCGCCCGCAAAACCGGCCGTGGTCGAGCCACCCAAAAAGCCCGAGCCAGAACCGCAGGTCGTCCGGGTGGATCCCGAGCCGAAGCTCGCCGTCGCACGGGATGTGAAGCCGGCTCCGGTGGCGACGCCGCCCACGGTCCCGACACCGTCCGCGCCGCCGACGAATGTGCCGGCTGCGACGGCAACCCTGGCGCCGGCGGAAGCAGTGCCGGAGATCGCCCAAGTAGATCCGGCGACGGATCCGAATTCGGAGCGGGGATTCTGGCGGAAGGCCAATCCGGGCAATTGGAACTGGCGCAAGGCCAATCCGGTGTCGTGGTTCGGCGGCCGCGGTGAGCCTCCGGCGACGAACCGGCCCACGCCACTGAACCAGACCACGACGAATCGTGGGGTGGTCCGCAGCACGCTCAGCCTGCCCCGGGTGACCAACGCTGTCGCCGCGGCCCCGGCGGTTAAACCGAAGCCGGTCGTGCCGCGCCGCCAACGCCAGGCTCCGGACGCGATCGCGCCGGGCAACCGGAACGCGGCGGAGCTCAAGTTCAACGAGGCGGTCCTCGCGCACACCCGACGGGATTACGCCAGAGCCGCAGCACTCTACGAGCAGGCGGCCCAGGCCGATCCGAGCTTCTATCCGGCCCATCACAACCTCGCGCTGCTGGCGCTTGATCTGAACGAGCCGGCGAAAGCGGTCACCGCCGCCGAATACGCAACGACACTGCAGCCGGATGCCACCGCCTCGCGCCAGCTTTACGCGGCGGCATTGCAGCGGGCCAACTTCCCGGCCGATGCCGCGGAACAGGTGGAGCGGCTGCTGCAGGCCAATCCGAATGATTCCCAGAACCACCTGACCGCCGCGGGGCTTTACGCCACCGCGCTGGGCGAAACGGCCAAAGCCCGGGTGCATTATCAGCGCGTGCTTGAGCTCGAACCGAACCACCCGCAGGCCTCAGCGATCCGCATCTGGCTCGCAGGCAATCCGTGAGGTGTTGGCCCCCCCTGCTCCACTCGCCGTTAGACTTTCCCGGGCTCGGCAGTAGCGTTCCGCCGTGATTCGGAACGTGATCTTCGACTGGTCGGGCACCCTGGTGGATGACCTGCCCGCGGTCTGGGAGGCGAGCAACCAGGTCTTTCGCCTCGCCGGAGTCGAGCCGCTGACGCTGGAACAGTTCCGCGCCGAGTTCCGGCTGCCCTACAAGGGGTTCTACGACAAGTTTGTGCCCCACGTGGCGCTGGATCAGCTCGAGGTCTGGTTCCACAGCCGGTTCGTGGAATGCCAGGATTCGGTCGTGGCGCTGCCGCATGCGCGGGAAATCCTGGAGTTTTGCCGGCACCGCGAGCTGCGGGTGTTCCTGCTGAGCACGGTCCACCCGAAGCATTGGGAGGCGCAGGCGGAGGCGACGGGCTTCTCCGGCTATTTCGAAAAGGTCTATGCCGGTGTGGCCGACAAGCGGGCACGCATCGCCGAACTGCTTTCGGAAAACCTGCTGGACCCGCAGGCGACGATCTTCGTCGGGGACATGCAGCACGACATCGAAACAGCGCGGCAGGGCGGCATCCACAGCGTCGCGGTGCTGACCGGTTACAACGGTCTGGAGCAGCTCCGGGCCGCGCGCCCCGACCTGATCGTCGAACATCTGGGTGAACTCCGGCAGCTCATGGAACGCAATGCGATGCGTCTCCGTCCGGTCGAGCCCTCCCCTTGCCCGCCGCGGCCGATCGCGACGGTCGGCGCGCTCATCTTCAACGACGCCGGGCAGGTGCTGCTCGTGCGGACCAACAAGTGGTCAAACCTGTGGGGGATTCCCGGCGGCAAGATCGAATGGGGCGAAACCTGCGCGGCGGCGCTCACCCGGGAGCTGGCCGAGGAAACCGGCCTGGAGGTGACGGACATCGAGTTCGTGATGGTGCAGGACGCCATCCAGCCGCCGGAGTTCTACAAACCGGCCCATTTCCTTCTGCTGAATTACGCCTGCCGTGCGCCCGGATTTCAGCCCGTCCGGCTCAATTCCGAAGCCCAGGATTTCCGCTGGCTCTCGCTGCCCGAAGCGTTCGCCCTCCCGCTGAATGGACCGACCCGCGTGCTGCTGGAACAGGTCATCCGCCATTCGGACAAGGTGGTGGCGCTGCAAGCGGCGGGGTGAAAGAGTCATTCTGAAAGGTTGGCACCCATGGACCGAATCACCCTCACCGACCTCGAAGTGCACTACCACGTCGGCGTGCCTGACGCGGAGCGGGCCCGGCCACAGCGGCTGTTGCTGACCGTGGACCTTGCCTTGGACTTCACTGCTGCCGCCGCCAGCGATGACCTGACCCGGACCGTGGACTACTTCGCACTCAGCCGGCGCCTGCTCGGATTCGGCGAAGGGCGGAGCTGGAAACTCATCGAGACGCTGGCCGTGGACCTCGCCAGCCTGGTCCTTGCGGAAACGCCGGCCGCGGCGGTGACCGTGGAGGTGAAGAAATTCATCCTGCCGGAAACCCGCCACGTCAGCGTGCGGGTCGAGCGCCAGCGCACGCCCGACCTCCGGCCGAACTACCGGGTGATGCCGCAGCGGCTGGATCAGCATTTCCACCGTTAGTCGGGGCGAAGCGGCTGCAACGGCCGGTCGGTGGATTCCCGGAAAAGGTGGCAATCCGTTTCCCTTTCGGCACAGAACCTGCCAAGGCTTTCGGCGAAGCTGCTACGATTCATGAACCGCTCCCGCTTCCTCGTCGGGCTCGGCCTGTTGGCCGTGACCGCCCTTCTGCTGCTGTGGCCCCAGCCCTCCCAGCGAGTCGGAGGCTCCCCAACTGATTCCGCCCCCGCGTCCGCGTCCGAAACGATCGCCGTGGCTTCGGGAACGCCGCCAATGCCGCCCGCATCTGCCGCTTCCCAGCCGACGGTTCCGGAAGACGAAGCCGGATTCGTCCCGACGGCGAAGCTGCGCCGACCGCTGGACCGCCGCTGGACGGAGCCCGTGGCCGAGGGAGATTTCGAGCGGTTTCGTCGGTGGACGGAACGCTACCGGGCGGCGTCCGCGGAAAACAAACCGGCGTTGGAGGCCGAAGGCGTCGGTTTGGCCACCGCCCGGCGCGAGGAACTCGGAGTGCTGATCCGCACCCGACCGGAACGGGCCCTGGACCTGGGCGTGCCCGTCGGCGTCCGCCGGGACCTCCCGGAATCCGTGACCGCCTTGCTGGAGGAACGGATCGACGGGCGCGGCGACCTAGCGGTGCTCGCGACAACGCCGTTGCCGGGACAGGAGGGAAACTCGGAACCGCTCTGGCGCACGGTCATTCTGGGGGAACGGACCTTCCGTGCCCATGTGTTTGGACGGCGACTCGATGAACCGGCGCGTTTCAATGTCGCGCTCCACGGCGTGGCGTTGGATGGCCAGATGGCGGTGGATGAAAATCCCGCTCGCGTGCTGGAAGAGGCGGAGATCGAACAGTATCCGCCAGTGGTTCACCTCTGTGCCCTGCCCCGGATTGTCGCCCATGATGCGTTGGACGGAGTGCTGCTGGATACGGGCGACACCTTGCCGCGTCCGGTTTGCGGCGGTGCCCATGCCGAGGCATTGAATCTCCAGCAAATCCTGGAGGAGAGCGACGCAGATTCGACCGAAGTCACCGCCTCCGGCCGCATCCGACGCGCCTCGGCCTACACGGAAGGCAACAAGCGGGCGATCTTCATCCGGGTGGACTTCTCCGACCGCGCGGGCGCGCCATTCACCGATTCCGCCGGCACCAATCTGCTGAACGCACTGCACACCTTCTTCCAGGAAAACTCGCTCGGGAGGACCGGTTGGCTGCCGTTCGGCACCAATGGTGCCGCCCTGACCCCGACGCTGCGGATGCCAAAGACCTCCGCAGCCTACGGGGCGCTCAACCCTTCCGTGCTGCGCACCGATGCGCGCAATGCCGCCACGGCTGCCGGCTACAAGCTGGGCAGCTATCAGTTCGACCTCACCTGTTTCACCTCGGTTCCGAATTATTCCTGGGCCGGGCTTGGCTACGTGGGTGCGCCCGGGTCATGGATCCAGGGTTCCTTCGATTCCTCCGGCGGCGTTTCGGCGCACGAGCTCGGACACAACTTCGGACTCAATCACGCGAACTTCTGGGATACGGCCGGAGCCAATGCCATCGGCAACACGGGCACGGATGTCGAATACGGCGACTCGTTCGACACGATGGGCAACGCGAGCGCCGGCCGACGGCACTTCAACACCCGCAACAAGGTGGCGCTCGACTGGATCCGCTCCACGCAGGTCACCACGTTTTCCACCAACGGTGTCTATCGGCTGTTCGCACATGACGTGACCAACGCGGTCACCGGCGCCCGGGCACTCCGCGTCGCCCGCAACGGCCGCACGAACTACTGGTTCGAGTTCCGGCAGAAGTTCACCGACAACCGTTGGCTCATGAGCGGTCTTGGGGTGCGCTGGGCGCGTTCGGACAACAGCCGCCAGAGCCTGCTGCTCGACACCACACCCGGCTCGACCGATGGCAAGAACGACTCCCCGATCGTCATCGGGCGGACCTTCACCGATCCCGATGTGGGGCTCCACATCACGCCGCTGCGCAAGAACGGCACGGTGCCCGAATCGCTCGACGTGCAGTTCTACCGCGGCAAGTTCACGAACAACCTCGCGCCCGTCGTGGCCATGACCACCTCGTCCGGCGCGGTCGCGGCCAATGCCACGGTCCGGTTCACCGCGACGGCGAGCGATGCGGATGGGGATGCGCTGGCGTATTTCTGGGACTTCGGCGACGGAACCTTCGGCACCAACGGGGCCGCGGCCTCCAAATCGTGGAGCGCCACCGGCGACTACCTCGTGCGGTGCACGGTGACTGACATGAAGGGCGGCACAGCGACCGACTCCACGGCGGTGAAAGTCGGCACGGCCACGACCTACCGCCTCACCGGCACGGTGTCGCGTGACGGACAGCCGCTGGGCGGGGTGCGGGTGTTCACAAGCAACACCAAGCTCACTTACACGGATTCGGATGGCACCTACATCCTGCCGGGCGTGACTGCCGGCAGCTACACGCTGCGCGCGCAGGCGGACGGACTCCTGTTCACGCGGGCGTTCACCAATCCTGTGGTGGTGAACCGCAACCTGACCAACCTCAACTTCACCGGCTCGCTGCCCGGCGACCTGGAAACGGCCATCCTCGTTCCCGCCGGAGCGGAGTGGCGCTACGACGACAGCGGTGTGAACCGCGGCACCTCCTGGCGCGGGGCGGCCTTCGACGATTCGACCTGGAAAAAGGGCCCAGCCCAGCTCGGCTATGGCGATCCGGAGGTGGTAACCACCGTTGGCTTCGGGCCGAACGCCAACGCGAAGTATCCGACCGCGTATTTTCGCCACGAGTTCTTCGTGGATGATCCGGCGCGCTTCCTTGGGACGACGCTGGGCCTGATCCGGGACGATGGCGCGATCGTCTATCTGAACGGCAAGGAAGTATTCCGGAGCAACCTTCCCTCCGGCACGGTCAACTATTCCACACTCGCTTCGGCCACGGTGGGTGATGCGGACGAAATCACCTACTTCGAGACCGAACTGCCGCCGACGGACTTCGCCAAGGGCCGCAACGTCCTCGCGGTCGAGGTGCATCAGGTCTCCCTGAGCAGTTCCGACCTGCGCTTCAACCTCCGGCTCGACGCGCTCCTGACACCTTCCACCTCGGGCGGCGGCGAACCGGCCATCACCCTGGAGCGCTCGGAGGAATCCGTGCGCATTCTCTGGCCGGCCGCGTTCACCGGTTACGGCGTGCAACAGCGGCGGAGCTTCGACGCTGCCACCGACTGGGAACCGTCACCATATCCGCTGACCAGTGTCGGCGGAACCAACGCGGTAACCGTGCCGCTGACCGAGGAAGCGCTTCTGCTCCGCCTCTCGAAGTGACCGCGGGTCAGCCTTCGAGTGCTCGCGATCGCAAGGGGCCAGGTTCAGGGCGCGAACTCGGCGATGACCTTGCGCTCAGCCACTGACCAGAGGCGCAGGACGCCATCGTCGCCGCCGGCGGCGAGCACCGTGCCGTCGCGGTTGGCGGCCAGCGACTGGATGAAGCCGCTGCCTCCGCCCATCGCGCCCGCCTCTTCTCCCTTGAGGTTGAGGAGACGCACCTTCCCATTCCCGCCGGCCGCGGCGAGCTGGTCGCCGGTCCCCAGAAACGCGGCGCCCGTGACCTCCTTGCCGAATCCTTCGAGGTTTTTAAGCCGTTCGCCGGTGGCCAGCTTCCAAAGCTTCGTCACGGTGTCGGCGGAGCCGCTGGCGAGGATTTCCCCATCGGCTTTCCAGGCCACCGTCAACACATGGCCGGTATGCCCTTCGAGCGCCCGCGCCTGACGACCACTGCCGGTCTCGGTGAGGCGGGCGAAACGGTCCGCGCCGCCGCTCGCCAGCCAGCGGCCGTCCGGCGAAAACGCCAAGGCCAACACCACGTCGCTGTGGAGATTGGTGACGCCATAGAGCCAGCGGCCGTCGGCGGGTTCCCAAACCGTGATGTCGCTGCTGCGCGTCGGTTCTCCGCCGCCGGCGGCCAGCCGAGTGCCATCGGCGGAGAAAGCCAGGGCATTCACCCGGTCGGCAAAGGGGGAATTGGTGCCGCCTCCCAGCACGCCCGCGAGTGGCCAGGACGGCGCGACGTCACAGCGGAATGAAGCGGAGGCATCGGCCAGGCGAAGCGAACCGTCCGCAGAAAGGCTGAACTGAGTGACATTGGTCAGGGAGGAACGGAACGTATGGAGTTCGGAACCGGATTCGGAATTCCAAATCCTCACGGTGCCGTCGCTGTGGGCGGTGGCGGCCAACCGGCCGGACGGGTCGAGGGCTGCCGCGAGCGCGGGAGCGGCAGTCGTTTGGCTGCGGGCAGGCCCGGCGGCGACCACGGCCGGCTGAAGCTGCTGGACCAGAAACCGGGCGCGCAATTCGGCCGAGGCAGCGTGGTTCAGGCTGAGCCGTGCGAGTGACGTTTCGTTCTCGGCGTTGCTCCGATTGCGTTCGGCCTTGGCGAGTTCCGCTTCGGGCCCTTCGGTCGCCTTGCGCGCCGCTGCCAATTGATCCTCCGCCGGCTTGCGTGCCGTGGGCGAGTTCGTGCCGCCGGCGGCGCTGCGGTCCAGCTGGGCCAGCCGGCCCTCGCAGCGGGCGAGTTCCTCTCGGAGCGGCCGCAAAGTGGCGAGCTTGTCCCGGACGGCAGCGCGGGCGGCGGTCTCCCCGGCGACGGCTTTGGTGAGGCGTTCGCGTTGGGCAACGAGTTCCTTGCCGGCCGCCTCCAAGGCGCTTTTCGCAGCGTCCAGGCGCTGGCGGGCCACGATGGCGGCCGCTTCGAGCCGGAGCGTTTCCGTCCGATCTGGACGCAGTTCGAAAAGCCCCTTCCCGGCAGCATCAGTGACTTGAACCACGCCGTTGGTGTCGATGGCCAGTTGCCGGTTGCCATCGGCGGAGCGGAGCGAATTGGTCAGTCCCAAGGCCGGGGCGGATTCCGGGGAGGGGGCATGCCACTGAGGTCGCCACAGCTTCACCTCGCGGAAACCGGCGGACGCCAGCGTGTGGTCGGCCGGGTTGAAGGCGAGGGCGTTGATGACGTCGAGATGGGCCGTGGACGGACCGCCGCTCGCGCGGGCGACCGCGGGATCGGTCAGTTCGGCGAGCAAGCGGCGCGTGGGAACGTGATAAACGAAAAGGCGATTGGCCCGGCCGCAGGCGGCGAACTGCCCGTCCGCGGAAAGCGCCACTGCGTAGATCGCCCGGAAGTCCGGAGCGATCGGCTGCCAGCGGACGGCCTCGGCCTGACGCTCGGCCGCTTTGGCGCCCTGGTTGATCCAAAGTTCCAGCAATCCGAGTTCGTCGGGAGTCAAATTGCCGGCGTTGACCTTGTTGTCCTTGGGCGGCATCCGGGGCTTTTCCAGGTGCGCGGAGACCCGGAACAGCAATGAATCCTTGGCCTTACCGGGAATAAGGGCGGGGCCGGACTCGCCGCCCTGAAGCATATCGGCGGGCGTCTCCAGCCGCAGGTCGGCCTTGGTGGTGGTGCGGTTGTGGCACGGCAGGCAGTTCGCCTGAAGCATCGGGACGATCTCCCGGAAAAAATCCACGGGCTCGCTCCGGGTCAGACGGGTGATCGGCAAGCCAGTGACCGCGGAGTCGGCCGCCCTGGCGCTGAGCATCAGGGCGAGACCCAAGCCCGCGATCCAGCCGCGGTATCCGCGAGGTCGGCAGGTCATTTCGCAGGCTCCTTTGCTGGCGTGACCTCGACAACAAACGGCGCCGAGTAGAGGGGCACGGTCACGTCGCGGGGCTTGGCCCGTTCTTCGGCGGCCTTCCTGGCGTTTTCAGCCGCCTGCTTGCGGGTCATGGCCGCGGCCTTTTCCGGCTCCTTGGCCTGTGCGAGCGCCTGTTCGGCCGCCTTCAGTTCCGCGTCGGCGGCCGTGACCGCCTCGGGTTGGTTGCGGTATTTGCCCGCCACCGTTCCCTGTAGCCAAAGGGTGTGCCGGCCGGGCGGCAGTTTGGTCTCGGCGAGGTTGAGTTCGAACGTGGCATTGGTCGCCCTTTCCGGCACGGCGAGTTCCTTCGCCTTTTCAAGTTCCGGATGCCCGGCCAGCTTGAGGTTGAAGGTGCCGTTGAAATCACCGTGGCGGACGAGGCGGAACGCGACGGCAACCTTGCCACCGGCGCTGGCGGTGTGGGTGTCGGTGGCGGGTTGCACCACGACCGGCGCGGTCTCGGCCGCACAGACGGAGATCACCGGAGATTCCGCGAAACGGATGGCCGCAGCCTCGTTGTTCCAGTCGGCGACGGGCGCTGTGAGAAAGGCCATGGGGGCGGTGTGCTGAACGGTGCGGTCACCCAACTGCGCCCGGCCAAGCAACGTGGCAGAGGCGGCTCCGGTCGCCGATTCGCCGGCGGTCAGCAGGATGACTCCCGAATTCTGCCCGGCCACGACGCGGGTGACGGCCGCCGTCACTCCGGTGGGAAGGTTGGTGGCGGTCAGTTCGACGTCACCGTTGAAACCGTCACGGCGAAACACGAACACCCGAAGCGGCAGGGTCTGGCAGCGGCGGAGCACCGGCACGCTGACATGCAGGCGGCGGTCGTCGTTGTTGGCTTTGGGTGGAGGCAGCGCGAGGGCCGCGAGCCGGAAATCGGGCGATTCCGGGCGGACACTGAGCCGCCACGGATACTGCGGGCGCCCCGGCGTGCTGTTGAACAGGTCGCGCAGCACAACGCGATAGGTCCCCGTCTCGGGTGCCTCGATCCGCGCGGCCGCATCCCGGCACGCGGTGTTGAACTCTCGGTCGCCGAGATTGGCGTCGGTGTCACTTACTTCGAGCACATCCGCGAAGAGCGCTTCCCCCTGCGGTCCCTTGGTAGTTCGTTCCCGCTGGACTATGGCCAACGGATCCGTGGGCCAGCCGAGTCGGTCCGAGAAGGTCTCGATCCAAAAGACTTCCCCCTTCTTCGCCTCGAACCGGAGGCCCGTCGGCGCCGCCCCGGGAGCGAACAGGCCGGTAGCCGCCACCGGAAGGGCGACCACCGGAAATTCGCCCGGCGAAATGAGCACAGTCGGATGCACGCTGGCGCTAAGCATCAGCGCCGGCAGCCACGGAGAATTGGTCGTGCCCAAGAATAGCCCCACGTCGCCAAGCAAGGACGCCGCCGCGGGGCGCCGGAGCCGGGTCATCCCGGTTTCGGCCAATCGCAAGGGTTCGGTGCCCAGCGACAGATCCAGTCGCTCCATTTGGCCACCGTCGGGGGTGACCATGCGCAGCACTTTGCCTCCGGGCAGGGCGCGACCGAACAGATGGAGAAGATTGGTAGGTCCCGCCTTGGTTACGAGCGGCAACGCGAAGTCCACCTGCGGTGTCCGGGTGAGGCTCAGCCGGAAATGGAAGTCGTCGCCGCCACGGTAGGTCTGGTCATTGATCCGCAGGCGGTAGATGCCGTCGGCAGCGGCGGTGAATTCGAGAAATTCGCGGCGGCGGACGACTGCGATCTCGGAATTTCCGGTGCCGAGGATTCGCAGTTCCGGGACCAGTCGGGAATCCAGTTCCTGAGCGCTGATGCGGACGAACACCCGGTCACCGGCCTTGGCGCTGAACTGGAACCATGCCAACGCATTGGCCTGAACCCGGTGATTGACCACGGCGTCGAAAGGCAGCGCCACGGCGTTTTCGGGCAGCGAATTGGTGGGCGGGATGGCAATCTCGGATGCGGCTCCGATGGCGAATGGACGGGGGTTGGATGCCCCGAAACGGCCAACTACACGGAGTTCGTGCAGCCCTGGGGCCGAGCCCTCCGGAATTCGGACGGTAAACTCACCGGGTTTTCCGGGCACCGGTGCCCCAACCACGCCCGGGTGGGAAAACAGGAGTCCCGCCGGCTCATCCAGGTCGGCACCGGCGACCCTGATGAAATTAGTCGTCCCCGCCTGACCGCCGGCGGGAAAGACCCAATGGAGGGTGGAGGTCGGAAGTTGGGCGCAACTTTCGGTCGCACCCGCCAGCCAGCCGGCCAAAAGCAGCGTGGTTGCCCGGAAAGCAGAGTTTCTGGGCGGACACCGGCAGCAGGCCGGGCAGCTTGATCGGGACGATTCCAAGGCCAGGGAGAAGACGCGGGAAAAGGTGGCAAAACCAGGGGGTTCTCGGGAAGTGGGAACATCGTGCAGCATCGGAATTTGAGTGTTGCGGGGAGGTGGCTCGCTCCTATGCTTTCGATCATGATAACTCGCGATGCCGCCCGTTTGGCCGGACTGCTGGCTTTGTCCGTCTCTCTGGCCGGGTGCGGTGGCATCCAGGGTTCCCACAGCGTCTCACCGGCGTCCCTGCTGATTCCGGGCCTGCTGAAGATCGAGCCGCCCCGGTCGCCGGTCGAACCGCCGCGTCCGGAAACGGCGTCGGTGTCCGACCTCGAGGTGCCGAACATTTCGGTAACCGCGCTGACGAACTGAGTTCCGAAAAATACCATGCGTTTTCCGCTGGCCCTGACGGTCAAAATCGCCCGTCACATCGTCAAACATAAGCTCAAAGGCACACCGCGTTTCGCGATGGTGCTGCAGCTTGAACCCCTCCACACCTGCAACCTGACCTGCACCGGTTGCGGCCGCATCCGCGAGTATTCGACCTCCCTGAAGGACATGGTTCCCTTGGAGCAGTGCCTCGCAGCCGCAGCGGAGTGCGACGCGCCGATGGTATCGGTCTGCGGCGGTGAACCGCTGATCTATCCGAAGATCGAGGAACTGGTCGCCGGCCTGCGGGCTCAGGGCCGCATCATCTACATTTGCACCAACGGCGTCTTCATGCGGAAGAAGATGCGCGAATACATGGCCGCCCAGTGGTCGCCCGCGCTGGAGCCGAAGCTGGACCGCCTCGTTGCGGACGGACTGGTGTCTGAAAAGGAGGCCGAGCAAATCCGCAACGCGGACGAGGCCGCCCGGAAGAAGGTCACCATCCCGCCGAGCAAGTGGCATTATTGGAACGTCCACGTGGACGGTCTGGAATACACCCACGACCTCATCGTCGAGCGTGAGGGCGTGTTCAAGGAATGCGTCGCGGCGATCCGGATGGCCAAGATCCTCGGCTACCAGTGCGCCACCAACACGACCGTCTATCGCGAGACGGACACGCAGGAGATCGAGACCATGTTCCAGTTCCTCAGCGCGCTGGAAGTGGACGGCCACACGATTTCGCCCGGTTACGATTACGACGCCGCGAAGAAGGACATGGTGAAGCGCCTCGGCAAGGATCCGAAGGAGTTTTTTCTCACCCGCGAGATGACCCGGAAGAAGTTTGCGGACATCGAGAAGTGGGCGGGCGCGTTCACCATCTTTGGCACGCCGGCCTACCAGGAATTTCTGGCCGGAAAACGTGAGCTGACCTGCACGGCCTGGGCGATTCCCACCTACAACGTCCGCGGCTGGAAAGCTCCCTGCTATCTGATGACCGACGGTCACTATCCCACCTACGCCGAGATGCTGGGGATGGTGAACTGGGAGAAGTATGGCGTGGTGGACGGCGTCGCCCGCGATCCCCGTTGCGAGAACTGCATGGTCCACTGCGGCTACGATCCCAGTGGTGCGCTCAGCACCAAACCGCGGGATACTTGGCTGAACTTCAAGTTCAACTTCGGCCCGAGGCCGATGCCGGTCGCCTATTCCACCGAGCTGGAAAAATGCGCCTACAATGGGTTCACCATCGGCAAGGGTCACCTGGCAGAAGCCAAAGCGGCGGTGAACCGCGAATTGGGAGGAGCCAAATCCGCCTTCGCACGCGGCGGCAACGGCCTGGCGGAAGGGTCCCATGATCCAGCCCACGACCATGCTGGCGGCGGTTGCAGCTCGGGCGACACCGCGCAACGGGACGAGCTGATGGAGAAGATTCGCGACGGCAAGAAGATCGAAGTGAAGGCCGAGTAATCGGTCGGACTGGATCGCAAAAGGCCGCCTCCTGACCGAGGCGGCATTTCGCGTGGGCTCAACCCGGGACCGGGTTCTGACGATAACCGAGCAGAACAAGTTTATGAGCCATTCCCGCTCCAACGAATTCCTGCGCGTCACCGACCAGACCTTCGCCAGCCAGGTGCTGGACTCAGACACGCCGGTGCTCGTGGATTTCTGGGCGCCTTGGGGGGACGCATGCTGCCGTCTGGGGCAGGAACTTGAGCGGGTGGCGGAGAACCTGGCCTCGCGGGCCCGGGTGGCCACGCTGAACGTCGCCGAGAATCCGGCCACTGCCTCGCATTACGGCATCGCCAGCGTGCCGACGTTGCTCCTGTTCCGGGGCGGCCGCGTGGTGGCGCAGGTGATCGGCCTCGCACATCAGCGGGCCATCGAGGAAAAGCTGGTGCCGAAACTCGGCTGAAACCGGAGCCGCCACCATTCCGGTGGCGCCGACCATCCCTGGCACGGGGCAATTCTCGGTCCGCGTTTGACAGAGGATTGACCCAGTTTGCGCTTTGCGGTCTTCCGCTTCGTGCCTACTTTGCGCCCGGTTTGTGGCCTGCCCGTCACGATTTCCGGGCCACTTGCCGAAGAGTTTTGCCCTTCGCCGCATGAGTGCGTCCATCGCGAGTTCAACGGAGCAGTATCGGGTTCATTCGGACCTGAATCTCGAATCGCTGCCGCAATCGAACCGTGATCCGAACCGCAAGGTCTGGTGGATGAATTCCCTCTGCGCCTCGGTGCTTGGAATCGGCGTTTTTCTGACCAAAGAGCCCGCTGAATTTGCCTTCAGGCCGGTGGCTCCCGAAGCCCCGATGCAAATCGAGGTGGTCCAGCCCCAGGTGGAAATCCTGCAGCAGGTGGACCGTCGGGAAATCCCCGACGAACCGGTGGAAGAGGTGGAAGTTGCCGTCATCCAACCCATCGTTGTGGCGGCCGACCCTTCCAAGGTGGCCTTCGCGGTTGAAGTCAAGGGGCCAACAGTGACCTCTGCCGACATGCGCAAGGTGGCGCCGCCACCGGCCATCGTGCAGCGGCCCAAGGCACCGGACGCGGCGACCGGGCCGATTGTGCTAAAGTTCGGCCAGCAGGGCATTCCGAAGATGGAGTATCCGCCGGAAGCGCTGCGGGCCAACATCCAGGGCAGATTCAAGTTGAAGTTCGCCGTCGGACTGGATGGAACGCTCGGCGAATTGGAGGTGCTGGATTCTTCCGGCGCCAGCCTGCTGGAACGCGAGGCCCGCAAGCACGTGAAACGATTCGCCAATTTCGGCCCGTCGGATAAACCCCGGGAGTTCCTGATGGAATTTGAGTTCAAGCTTAACTGACCCCTTTTCAGATCAATCCAAGTTCATCCTTTAGTCCCATGCTTCTCGCAAACCTCATCGTCGAAAAATACAAAGCTGGCGGCCCGATCATGCACCCCATCCTCGTGGTGGCCATCGTGGCGGTCGCCGTGGTGACGGAACGTGCTTTCTGGTGGATCCGGGAATCCTTCAAGCGCGATTCCGAGAGCCTCGAGAAGGTGCTGGCGGCGATGGAGAACGGCGACTTCCGTGCGGCGTTGTCGCTCGCGAAGGATTCGGTGGACCCGGTGATCCGGATGATTTACCGCGGCCTAAGCCACGTTCATGGCTCCCTGACCGGTGCCCTGCAGGTGGCCGCCGGTGCCGAGCTCAAGCGGGCCGGGCGCTTCATGATGCTCATCGACACCTGCATCACCGTGGCGCCGCTGCTGGGTCTGCTGGGCACGGTCACGGGCATCATGAGTGCCTTCGGCGCGGTGGGCGGGAACGAATTGGCAGTGGAAGCGGTTTCCGGCGGCATCGGGGAGGCGCTGATTGCCACGGCCGCGGGTCTGGGCATCGCGATTTTCTGCCTGCTGCCGTTCAACTACTTCAACGAGCGGCTCGCCAAGCTTCAGTTTGAGCTTGAGACCGCGGCCACCAACGTCGAGGTCATGGTCACCAAGGCGAAGCAGGAAGGGTTCGATACGATGACCTTCCGCCGCGAAAACGCCGAAATCATCCGCTGACCTATGGCCGGAGGAGGCGGAGGTGGCGCCGAACCCACCCGCAAGAGCAAGTTCGGGTCGCCCGTTCCGCGGCGCCGCGCCCGGATTGAGATCATCCCGCTGATTGACGTGATGTTCTTCCTGCTGGCGGCCTTCATGATGGTGAGCCTGTCAATGCAGAAGCTGAAGACGCCGAAGATGGACCTGCCCTCGACCCTGAAGGTCAATGCGGTCAATGACTTCAAGCCCAACGCGATCAACGTCGCCGTGGACCGTTCGGGCCAGATTTCGGTGGGCAAGACCAACATCCCGCTCGACCGGCTCGATGAGATGCTGACTGCCGCCTACAAGCGGAACACCAACAATCCCGTGTTCGTCAGCGCCGACCGCGAAACGTCTCAGGGAGATGTGAACCGCGCGTTGTTCCATATCCGCACCGCCGGATTTCAGCGGGTCTCCTTCTCGGTGACCGAAGCCAAGGGCAAGTAACCTCCGACCTTTTCCACGCCATGCATCTGGGTTCCCCGGTCAAACGCAAGAAGGCCCGCATCGAGATCATCCCGCTGATCGACGTGATGTTCTTTCTGCTGGCGGCCTTCATGATGGTCAGCCTCACGCTGCAGAAGCTGAAGACTCTGCGGATGGACCTGCCCAGCTCGGTCGCGGCCAAATCCGACAAGAAACCCGACATCGTCACGGTGGACATCACCCGCGCCGGTGATCTCAAGGTCGAAGGCAAGCCGGTAACGTTGCTGGAGCTCGAAGAGCTCGTGAAGAAACGCTACGAGGCGAACACCAATCTTCCGGTTTACCTCAAGCCCGATCAGGCCACCCCCTACGGCCGCACCATTACGGTCCTCGACACCGTCAAGGCCCTCGGCATCACCAAGGTGTCCTTCAACATCGATCCGCCGAAGGAAGGCGCGGCGAAGTGATTCGCCTCCGGCCGGCGCTGCTGGGGTTGCTGGTCACCTCCGGCCTGTGCGTTCGGGCCGCCGACTGGTCCCAGTGGTTGGGACCCTCCCGTGATGGCACCACGGCGGAAACTGTGACGTGGGCGGACGGAGAACCTCGCCGGATCTGGAAATTCACCGCCGGACGCGGCTTCGCCGGCCCAGTGATTTCGGGCGGCCGGGCTTACCTGTTTCACCGGCGCGAGAACTCGGAAGTCCTCACGGTGGTCGAAGCCGGAACCGGCAAAATCCTCTGGGAAACGGCTCATCCGACCGCCTACGGGGATGATTTTGGGTTCGACGATGGTCCGCGGTCCACGCCCACTGTCGCCGACGGCAGGGTGTTCACGCTCGGCGCCAATGGCCTGCTGGTTGCGCGCGATGCTCAGGATGGCCGGACGCTGTGGCAGTTCGACATCCGCAGTCAGGTTGGTGCGGAAAAGGGGTTCTTCGGTTTCGCGTGTTCTCCGCTCGTCGTCGGCGATGCGGTGTTTCTGAATCTCGGCGGCACCTCCGGAGCCGGGGTGGCGGCATTGGAAACCGCGACCGGCAAAGTGCGGTGGCGGCGCACCGACCACGAGGCGGGCTACGCTTCCCCGGTGCCGGGAATGTCCGGCGGAAAAGGAACGGTGCTGTTCTTCACGCGCGAGGGGTTGGTGGCCGCCGACGTGGCCGATGGCCACGAACGGTTCGCGTTCCCGTGGCGGGCCCGGATGAGCGCTTCGGTCAATGCGGCCAGCCCGGCGGTCAAGGGCTCCGAGGTGTTCCTCACGGCCAGTTACGGCACCGGCGCAGTGCTGCTGGACTGCGCAGGGGATCGTCCGAGAACCGTCTGGTCCGACGACGAGACGCTCTCCGCGCACTACGCCACGCCAGTCCGGGTGGGCGAATTTCTCTACGGCTTCCACGGCCGCCAAGAACAGGGGCCGGCGCTCCGCTGTGTCGAATGGAAGACCGGCAAGGTGCGCTGGAGCGAAGACCGTTTCGGTGCCGGAACACTGATCGCAGCAGGCGACCGCCTCCTGATTCTCCGCGAGTCCGGAGAACTGGTGCTCGCCGCCGCGGAATCGCAGGCATTTCGGCCCATCGTCCGGGCCCAGCTCATCGGGCAAAACCGGGCGGTATTTGCCTACGCGGAGGGCCTTCTCGTCGCCCGCGACAAGACGCATTGGTCGGCCTTCGAACTCCGGTCGAAGCGATAACCCGTTGGGTCTGCTCCAGAACGGCCGGCGCCAAAGGCACTCCGCTGCGAAATGAAAACCGCGCCGGCATCCGTGGATTCCGGCGCGGTCTTGGGAGGCTAAAGTCGGGTCACTTGCCGAGCAGGTGCTCGATCACGAGTTGGTCGAGGTCCTGGTAATTGCGGTCGGCGATCAGCGCATCCGCCTGCTTGGTTGGATAAGTGCGCGCCTTCTCGACGAGCCGCAGAAAGGTCTTCCGCGAGTTGTCCAGGTGGTTGAGGAAATGTTGCTCCTTCGTCGTGCGGAACGGGTGCACGTCGAAGCACACATACTCGCCCTTCTTGCCGTAGCCGTTGCGCTCCAGCGCCCGGATCTGGTTGAAGGCGACCCGCAGGTTCGCGGAGCCGAACGGTTTGTCCTGGTCGAACTTCAGCCCGTTCTGGTCATTGAGGTGCAGCGACCAGAGCTTCCCGAAGCTCATGGCAAAATCGATTTCATCCGCCGGATCGAAACCGGCGAGGATCGCATGGGCTGACTCGATCAGCGCACCGACACGCTTCGGATCGCGGGTGAGTGAGGCGATGGCAAGCGCGTGGCCGATGGACGGGATGTAGGCATGGTCCATCGGCTCGTTCGGCTTGGGTTCGATGCAGAGGCGCGCCTTCTTGTCGTGGGCGAGCATCGCGTCGAGGGCTTCGACGAGCAGTTCGGTGGACCGGGCGCCCGACTTGGATTCGCGGACGTAGGTGCCTTCCCGGGCCAGCCAGAGGACAATCAGGTCGGTGCCGAGCACGCGGGCGATGTCGATGGTTTGCTTCGAACGGTCGATGGCGTATTGGCGGTCCTTCTTGGAGTTGGAAGTGTAGCCGCCGTCCACGGTTTGCGGCGCGAACCACAGGCGGGGCGCGACCATCTCTGCAACGATGCCTTCGCCGTCGAGGCGTTTCTTCAGTTCCTTGGCTTCCTTGAGGACCTGCGCGGCGGACTTGGAATCGATGTCCGGCACGGCGTCGTCGTCGTGGAACATCATCGCGTCGAAACCGAGCTTCTTCAGCGCGGCGAGTTTCCAGTCAAAGGTCTGGGCGGCCCGGGTGGTCGGGCCGTAGGGATCGCCGCCCTCGCTGAAGTTCCAGGGACCGACGCAAAAACGATATTGGGATTTGGCCATAGTGAACGCCGACGAGGCTAGGCACGGCTTGCCGGCGAAGGGAGCGGAAAATGTGCTGCCGGCATCCTGCCGGCAGCGGCGGCACCGGACGGCCACGAAGCTGAATCAGATGATCGGATCGGGCCCGTGGCTCTGGGCGATAGCCCGCTCCGGTCACGGTGGCCTGCGGCCAGAGCTGAAGCCCGCACCGCCTATTCACCAAAGGCAGTCCGCGCCGTTTCACGGGGCCTGCCGGCAAGATGCCGGCAGCACTTTGGGGATCTCCCGGCGGGTGGCCTCAGCTTCCCAGCACCCGTTTCACGAAGTCCCGGCTGCGGGTGTGGTTGGCCACGGCATCGCGGGTGATTTTGGTGCCGGATTCCAGTGCGAGTTCCACTGTGAAGAACCGCGGCAGCCGGCGTTCGCGCACCACTTCCGCGATGGCGGCGTAATCGATGTCGCCGGTGTCGAGGTCCTCCCACCAGATCTTCTCCCGGCTTTGGCGCAGGTGCCAGGAGACCACGCGGTCACCGTATTCCTTCAGGCAGTCCAACGGGGCGATGCCGCCGCGATAGACCCAGTGGACATCGTAGCAGAAGCCGACCTGAGTTCCCGGGCACTGACGGAAGTTCTGGTGGAACTCCTTCGCCCCGTTGGCCAGTTCGGGCGTGTGATGATGGATGCCAAGGCGAAGGCCCAGCTTGTCGAGTTCCTCCCCCAACTCCCGCAACGCCTCAACCTGGATGCCGAGTTCGGCATCCGTCTTGGGCCGGCCGATTGGGTCCGGATTGAAGTTCACGATTCCGAATCCGGCCTTGGCCGCCTCCTTGGCCGCCGCGGCGATGCGTTCAGCCATTTCAGATGCCTTGCCGAGGATGTGCAGGGCCCCGCCGGTGTAGAGGCTCACGGGCTTCAGCCCCTTCTTCCGGAGGCGCTCGGCGAACTTGGCGTTGTTCTCCGGCGCCGCGGTGTCGAGCGAGCCCTCCGCATAGTCGTAGCCGGCGTCGCGCAGCGCGGAGAGCACTTCGTCGAGATGCCCATCCAGATCCTTGCCGGCGCGTTGGTAGTATTGGCCCCAGCCGTAGAGCTGCGAACCGACCAGCGGCGGGGTCAGCACCGGCGGCAGATATTTGGCATCGGCGGCCCACGCTGGAGCGGTGACCGCCACGGCGGCGGCGGATTGAAGGAAGTCACGACGGTTCATGGCGGCAAAGCGGAGTTGGACTTGGAGGAGAAACCGTGCCGCCAGCATGGCAGAAGCCGGCCGCGCGGCCAAGCCGCGCTTGCCGAAGCGCTGGCCGACCGCTACACCACCGCCCGGCTGTTGCGGAAAACCAGCCGACGGCGGGCCTTCAAGCCCGTCAGCACGAACAAAACCGCAGGTGAATCACGAGCTATCCAGTTTGGCCGCGCATGTGCGCGCAGTGATCCGTCACACCACGACGGAGCCGTTCCCAGCGTTGTGCGAAGACGAGTTCAAGGCACTGGCGTTGGCCGTCTTCCAGGCCCAGTTCCGCCACAATGCCGCCTATCGGGCTTTCTGCGCCGGTCGAAGTGTTTCCCCAGATTCGGTCGGTGATTGGCGGAAAATCCCGGCGGTTCCTCCCCAGGCCTTCAAGGAACTGGAGCTGACCTCGCTGGCCGCGGCTGAACGCGAGTTGGTCTATTGGTCCTCCGGCACCACGGGCGAGAGCCGCAGCCGGCATTTCCACAGCCGCGAGTCCGTAGCGCTCTACGAGACGTCGCTTTGGGCGTGGTTTAAACGCCAGGTGCTCGCCGGACGACCGGAGTTGCATCCCATTGCCCTGACGCCAACGCCGGCGGCGGCGCCCAATTCCTCCCTGGCCCACATGTTCGGCGAAATCTTCCGCCGACGCGGTCAGGGGCCGGAGGATCAATTCGTCGGCAAGGTCGGGCCTGAAGGCTCTTGGGAAGTGGACTTCGAGGCACGGCGCCGCTGGGTCGAGCACCGGATCCTCCGGAACGAACCGCTGTTATTGCTCGGCACGGCGTTCAACTTTGTTCACCTGCTGGACTGGCTGGCAGCCTGTGGAAGCGGTCTCTGTCTTCCGACCGGTTCAGTTGTGCTCGAAACAGGCGGCTACAAGGGCCGTTCCCGCGAATTGTCCCGGAGCGAACTGCACGCAGCGTTGTGCAAGGCGCTCGGCGTCGCCCGCGATCAGATCGTCACCGAATACGGAATGAGCGAGCTGAGCTCGCAGGCCTACGCCTATCCGGGGGCGGCGGACGGACGGCGGTGGTTCCGGTTTCCGCCGTGGGCGCGGCCGCAGGTCGTTTCGCCGGAAACGGGATTGGAAGTCGCCGAGGGCGCGACCGGCGTGCTGCGCATCCTGGACCTCGCCAATGTCTGGTCGGTCGCCGCCCTGCAAACCGAAGACCTCGCGATCCGTCACGGTGACGCGTTTGAACTGCTCGGCCGCATTCCGGCCGCCGAACCGCGCGGTTGCTCCCGTATGACCGCCTGAAGAATCCTGCCGCATGAACCTGCCCCAGATCTTTCTCGCCGACCTGCCGCCTGAGGCGGTGCTGACGCCGGCGCTCGTGCGCGACGCCTGCATCGCGGTTAAGCGCAACCGGGCGCAGTGGCTGGCCCGGCGGAAGACCCAGGAACTGGTCGAACTTGTGGCCTACGCGGCCGAACGCTGGCAGCAGCCAGACAATGGTTTTCGCCGCCTCGCGCTCCAACTGGGGCCGGCGGAAACGGGCTTCGGTCCGGCGACCCTCGCGCGCGGACTCGATTCGCTGTTCCGGCTGCTCACGGTGGACCAACTGCACGCCCTGCTGAACCAGGACCTCGGCGACGTGCGCCGGCTCGACGAATTCTCCGCGCCCGCGGGTGAACTGCGGCACGGCCGGCTGGCCCTGGCCCGGGGCCACGAACTGCTCGTTCACCTGGCAGCCGGCAATCTTCCGAATTCTGCCCTGATGTCGCTGGTGCTGGGCCTGCTCACCAGGTCCGCGCAGTTCATGAAGCTTTCCCGCGGTGGTGCGCTGCTGCCGCGGCTGTTCGCCCATTCCCTCGCGGAACTGGAACCCAAGCTCGGCGGCTGCCTGGAACTCGCCGTGTGGCCAGGGGGTGCCGCCGATTTGGAAGCCGCCCTCTTCGGCGAAACTACCTGCGTCACGGTGCAGGGCAGCGACGAGACGGTAGCGGACCTTCGCGGCCGGCTGCCGGCGTCGGTCCGGCTGGTGGCCCACGGACATCGGCTGAGCTTCGGGTTCATCAGCGGCGACCTGATGAGCAGCTACTCGGCCCGCAAGGTCGCCGAGAAGGCGGCGGCGGATGTCAGCGCCTGGAACCAGCTCGGCTGCCTCTCGCCCCATGTATTCTACGTCGAGGACCGCGGGGCCGTTTCCGCGGAAGCCTTCGCCGAACTCCTAGCGGCCGCGCTCGCCGAGCGGGAAACCGCTGAACCACGCGGGGAATTGCCCGTGGCCGAGGCTGCGCAGATCAACGACCGGCGCTACCTGCACGAACTGCGGGCCGCCCGCCATCTGCTGCAGCGCGGCGAGGCGGTCACCGTGCCGCGCGGGGCCTTCTTCGAGCCGGCCTCGGCCGGCACGCGGCTGTGGGCCAGCGAAGGCTCGACCGCCTGGACCGTCGTCTTTGATGAGGATGCCCGGTTTCACACGTCGTGCCTGAATCGCTTCGCCTACGTGAAGCCGGTGCGGGATCTGGCCGAAGCCCTGCGCCTGGCCGATCCGGTGCGCGGGCAGGTCAGCACAGTGGGACTCGCGGCGTTGGAATCCCGGATGCCCGAACTGGCGTTGGAGCTGTCGGCCTGGGGGGTCACCCGGGTGTGTCCGCTGGGCCGGATGCAGGAACCGCCCGTCACCTGGCGCCACGACGGCCGGCCAGCACTGGGAGAACTCGTCACCTGGACCGACCTTGAACTTTGATTTGGCACATGTGGACAACGCCCCATCTCCCTCTCTTCCACGCGGAGTGGAGGAGAGGGTTGGGGAGAGGAGGTTCCCCGCAATGGCCACGGCCACGCGGCGGGGCACCCCTCTCCCCGGCCCTCTCCCCGCGCTTCGCCGCGGGGAGCGGGAGTCCACCTCCGGGGGCAGGGTCGAGCTAGGCCGCTTCGATCCGCAGAGTTCGCCGATTCAAGGAGCTTGGGCTTCTTGCTGGCATCCCCGGGGACGAATGTCTGAACCGCTGTTTTGAAAATGATGGAACTTCGCAAAAGCTTTCAGTTTGAGGCGGCCCACCGCCTTCCCCACGTGCCGCCTGGCCACAAGTGCGCCCGGCTGCACGGCCACAGCTTCGTCGCCGAAATCGTGGTGCGCGGCCCGGTGGACCCGCACCTCGGCTGGGTGATGGACTACGCCGACATCAAGGCCGCGTTCCGGCCGATCTACGAACGGCTGGATCACCACTACCTCAACGAGGTTCCCGGACTGGAGAATCCCACGAGCGAAAACCTCGCGGTCTGGATCTGGCGGGAGCTGAAGCCCGTGCTGCCGCAACTGGCGGAAGTGGTGGTCGCCGAAACCTGCACCGCCCGCTGCGTCTACCGGGGTGAATAGCGGTTCAGCGGGCTGAGGATTTCGGCCGGAGGCCCACGATCTCGACGAGGGCCTGCTGGAGAACCATCGCCTCGTCGAGGCCGCTGCTGACCAGCTTCACGTTGGCGTCGAGCAACGTGTCCATCGCCCGGATGAGCTCGGCGACGGTGTAGTTCTCCGCCTGTTTGGCGGCCTGGAAGAGCACGAACGGATGGCCGGCGAGGGGATTGAAGCGTTTGTCGTCCGGCAGGGAACTCGTCGGCAGGCGGTCGAGCTGGGCCTTGAACGCGTTGTAGTCGCGGGCCGGCTTGAGCAGTCCCTGGTCGCGCAGTTCGCGGAGCATGAGCAGCGCGCGCACCTTCGAGATCAGCCCGTAGAGCAGGCCGATCTCGGACTTCTTTTTGTCCACGCCGTTGCGGATTTCCCAGAGTTCCTGGTCCAGCACCCGGAGCAGTTTGACCAGGTCGCGCTCGCCGAGCGCCTCGCCGAGGGCGAACGCCTTCGCGAGCTTCTGGGCGGGCGTCATCGTCTGGACGTCCGCCAGGGTCACTTCGGCCCGGTCGCCGAGGTAAAGCGTGAGTTTTTCCACCTCGTTGGCGAGGGCGCGGAGGTTGGGTCCCACCCGGGTCACGAGTTCCGCGAGAGCATTGTCGGCGATATCCCTGCTCGCGGCCCGGAACAGGCGCAGCGCCTCGGATTCGGCCTTGCCGGCCCAGTCCTTGTCGTCCGCCGAGAGGGCGTTGAAGGCCTCGACAGTTCCAAGTTTTTCGACGGTCTTGTAAAAGGTCCGGCGCTTGTCCGGTTTCGCACCGGAGATGAGCAGGCGGACATTGTCCCAGCGAAAGGCCTTCAGCTCCTCCGCCAAGCGCCCGAGTTCTTCGGTCACGGCGGCGCTGGCGGAGGTCCGGTCATCCCCGAGGAAGGTGCAATCGCGGAACCAGACAGCCTTGGCGCCGCCAAAAAAGGGCAATGTGTTGAGGGCTTCGCGCAGGCGGCCGAGCCGGGTGAGGGCTTCGCCGGCGTTGTTGGCGGAAGCCTCGACGATCTCGTGATCCATGCCGCCGAGTTCGGCGCTCCATTGCTCAAAAAGGGCCTTGGCGCGCTGCTTGACGCTGAACTCGTCGTCGCCGCAGACGAGCAGCAGCGGGGCGGAACTGGAACCGGCCTTGGCCATCAGGACGGCTCCGAATCGTCGCCGGGGCCTTCCTGCTTCTCCTCGCCAATGCGCGTGAGGACTTCGGTCATGTCCTCGACCGACTGGAAGAGCTTCGTGGTGACGAAAATGGGCTTCTTCTGCGCCGCGGCGAGGGCGAGGCAGTCACTCGGGCGGGCGTCGAGTTCGACCAGCTTGGAGCCCAGCTCGTTTTCCTGCCGCAGGATCAGGCGGGCGAAGTAGGTGGCATTCCGCAATTCGGTGATGACGACCCGTTCCACCGTGATGCCGAAGCCCTGGAAGATGTTGCCGATGAGGTCGTGGGTGAGCGGCCGCTCGTGCTGCGTGCCGCGCAGCGCCATGCCGATGATGGCGCCCATGTTGTGTTCCACCTGGATCACAAACACCTTCTCGTCGTTCCCGACGAAGAGGGCCACGCCGTTGTTCGCCGGCAGCAGCCCCCGGATTTGAACGGGCAACACGTCCTTCTTCATGCCCGGAGTGTGGAAAGCGCGGGCGGCCGACGCAAGCAGCCGCCGCGCCCTTCTGGGCGGTTCCACCCGTTCAGGACGCCGCGCGAAGATCCAAGGTGAACGGGAAGTCGCCATTCGACGGCGGCGGCGGTGCGTTGAACTTCCCCTGACTGGCGCCGTGGGTGAAGAAGCGGGCCAGACGACGGCTCTCGGCTTCGTAGCTGTTCACCGGGAAGGTGTCGTAGCTGCGACCGCCGGGATGCGCGACGTGATATTGGCAGCCGCCGAGCGAACGCCCGTTCCAGGTGTCGTAGAGGTCGAACGTCAGCGGCGTGTGGACGCCGATCGTGGGTTGCAAGCACTCGGGTGGCTGCCACGCGCGATAACGCACGCCGGCGATGCCTTCGCCGTTGGTGCCGGTGGGATGCAGCGGAATGCGCCGGCCATTCACCACGAGCGCAAATCGATCGCCGACCAATCCGCGAGCTTTGACCTGCAGACGTTCGAGCGAGCTGTCCACGTAACGCACGGTGCCGCCGCCGCCGGGTTCTTCGCCGAGGACGTGCCACGGTTCGAGCGCGGTGCGGAGTTCGACCTCAACGTCGCGTTGGGCGAAGTCGCCGATGCGCGGGAAGCGGAACTCGAAGTGCGGCGCGAACCAGTCAAACTCGAACGGATAACCGGCACCGCGCAGATCGCGGACGACGTCCTTGAAATCGGTCTCGCAGAAGTGCGGCAACATCCAGCGGTCGTGGATGTCTGTGCCCCAGCGCACGAGGCTGTTCTTGTAAGGCTCGTTCCAGAACTTCGCGATGAGGCCGCGCAGAAGGAGATGTTGCGCGAGGCTCATGCGCGCGTGCGGCGGCATTTCAAAGGCGCGCATCTCGACGAGGCCGAGCCGGCCGGTCGCGCTCTCGGGCGCGTAGAGCTTGTCGATGCTGAACTCGGAGCGGTGCGTATTGCCGCTGGCGTCGATGAGCAGATTGCGGAAGAGACGGTCGCACAGCCACGGCGGCGTGTAGCCGAACTGGCCGATGTTGCGGTCGAGTTCCTTGAACGCGATCTCGAGTTCGTAGAGCGAATCGTTGCGGGCCTCATCGATGCGCGGCGCCTGCGACGTGGGGCCGATGAAGAGTCCGCTGAAGAGCCAGCTGAGCGACGGATGATTCTGCCAGTAGGCGAGCAGTGAGCGGAGCAGATCGGGCCGGCGCAGAATGGGCGAGTCGCTGGTGGTCTCGCCGCCGATGATGATGTGATTGCCGCCGCCGGTGCCAGTGTGGCGTCCGTCCACCATGAACTTCTCCGTGCCGAGCCGCGTCTGGCGTGCTTCCTCGTAAAGCACCGTGGTGCGCTCGACGAGTTCATCCCACGACTTGCTGGGATGCAGGTTCACTTCGATGACGCCGGGATCCGGCGTGACGGCGAGCTTGTTGAGGCGCGGATCGCGCGGCGGCGTTTCGCCTTCGATGATGACGGGCAGGCCGAGTTCGGTGACGGCGGTTTCAATGCCGGCGATGAGATCGAGATAGTCCTCCGTGGTCGCCACTGGCGGCATGAAGACGTGCAAGCGGCCATCGCGCGGTTCCACGCACATGGCGGTGCGGACAATCCACGGCGCGGATTGGCCCTGCACGGGGCGACGATTCGGATCGAAATCCGGTGGCAGCGGTGGGAGTTCGATGCGTTCCTCCTCGAGCTCGCCAAGTTGCTGGGCGCGCTGGCCGGGGCCGTAACCGGCGGGTGTCGGCGCGCCGCCACCGCGACGGATGAAGCGTTGGCCGGTGGTCTCGGGCTGGCGAACCTTGTAAGGAAATTCCTTCGGCAGGTCCGGAAACTTCGCCGACGGATCCTGCCCATGCACCCACGGATAATCTTTCTCGGCGACCCACGGAATCGAATCAAGCGGCAGACGCAGGCCCATCGCGGAATCGCCGGGGATGAGCCAGAGCGTGTCGTCGTCGCGCAGGAACCACGCACCGGACATCCAGCCGAGCTGGTTGCCATACATCGCGCGCTTGATCGGCAGGGCGTAGCCGGTGACTTCGCCGAGGCCTTTCTGAAAGAGACGCGCGATGCGGTCGCGTTCGAGCTGGTCCTTCAGGTTCGATTTCTCCGGCGTGACGTTCGACGGCAGGCGGCGTTCCTTCCACGTGTAGTAGAAGGCGTCTTCGTAGCCGGGCAGCATGTATTTCGGATCGGCGCCGACGACGCGCGCGATGCGTTCGAGCAACGCCTTCGCTTCCTTCGCCGCGAAGCCGTAATCCTTCGACTCATCCGCGATGAGGGAATCGTCCTTCCAAATCGGCACGCCGTCCTTGCGCCAGTAACAGCCGAGCGCGTAACGCGGGAGTTGTTCGCCCGGATACCACTTGCCCTGGCCGTAGTGCAGCAGCGCGCCGGGAGCCCACTTCGTGCGGAGGCGCTTGATGAGTTCGCCGGACAGCACGCGCTTTTTGTGCGACACGGCGGTGAAGTTCCACTCCGGACCATCCGGATCATCGATGGAGATGAATGTCGGCTCGCCGCCCATAGTGAGGCGCACGTCGCCCTTCTTCAGATCGGCGTCGATGGCGTGACCGAGCTTTTCGATCTCGGTCCATTGGCCCTCGGTGTAAGGCTTGGTGACGCGCGGCGATTCGTAGATGCGCGTGACCTTCATCTCGTGATGCAGCTTCGACTCGCACTTGTCGATCGCACCGCTCACGGGCGCGGCACTGCTGGGCTCGGGCGTGCAACTCAGGGGGATGTGGCCTTCGCCGGCGAGTAGACCGCTCGTGGGATCGAAACCAATCCAGCCGGCGCCGGGCAGATAGACTTCGCACCACGCGTGAAGGTCGGTGAAATCGACCTCCGTGCCGCTCGGGCCGTCGAGCGATTTCACGTCGGGGGTGAGCTGGATGAGGTAGCCGCTGACGAAGCGCGCCGCCAAACCGAAGTGCCGGAGCAGTTGCACGAGCAGCCAGCCGGTGTCGCGGCAGGAACCGCTGAGCTTGGTGAGCGTTTCCTCGGGCGTTTGCACGCCGGGTTCGAGGCGGATGAGATACTTGATGTCGCGCTGGAGCCGCTGGTTGATGGCGACGAGGAAATCGATGGTGCGGAGTTCCTTCGCCGCAGTGCTGGCAGTCGCCTTGGCGGTCTCATTGGAGCCTTCAACCTGAATATGCCCGCCCTCGTGATGCACGTCCGTGCGGTGGAGCGATGCGGATGTCGGGGCGTGCGCGAGCGTTTCGGGATGGCCGAGGATGTCACGCTTCAGGCCGGCGAGATACGCGGTGAACTTCGGAGTGAACCCGCACGGTTCGAGGAAGGGCGTGAGCTCCTTCTTCAGCTTCTCTTCGTAGGTGAATGGGTAATGGGTCGCGCTTTCCTCAAGGAAAAAGTCGAACGGATTCAGGACCGACATCTCGGCGACCACTTCCACCTCGACGCAGAACTCCTTCATCAGGTCGGGGAAGACGAGGCGCGCGTTCCAGTTCGAGAATGGATCCTGCTGCCAGTTGATGAAGTGTTCGCCGCCCGTGATTTTCTGCGAGTAACTGAGAATCTTGGTCCGGCAATGCGGCGCCGGCCTCAACCGCACGACGTGCGGACCGTGTCCGACCGGCTTGTCGTAGGTGTAGTGGGTCTTGTGCTGAAGGGCTACGTGAATGGCCATGGCAAAACGGGTAAGAACCGCCGACTGAACCGGACCAATAGGGTGAAAGGATCTGGCTTAAGCCAAGGCGATCGATCGCCGAGAGCTGAGGCGCGGACGGGTTCGAAAGAAGGACTGTTGCTGCTGCTCTTCCTGCTGGACGAATGCCTCCTCGTCGAACGTGGCGAACGACAGGAAGAAGTAGGCCTCGAACAGCGCGTCGCCGATCGAGTTCAGCTTGAGCTGAAGTTCGTCCAGGTAGCGGTGGAGACCACGGTCAAAGATCTCGTCCACCGTGCTGAACTGGAGTTCGGCCAGCAGCCGGCCGGCGAGCTTCTCGGCGTCGTTGACGAACCGGCCTTCGGGCACGCCGGAGATCCGGCGCAGAGCGGTGTTGAGCTCGGTGACGCAGAAGCGCACCGAGCGAGGCAGTTCCTCGTTCAGCAGGAGGAATTCGGCCACGAGCTTGGGATGGACCTCGGCACCGTAGATCGACTTGTAGGCGTCCCATGCGCTGCAGGAGCGGAGGATGGCCGACCATTCGAGGGATTCCGTCTGGCTGATGGACTTCGGAGCCCCGCGCTCGGGGAGCGTCTGGTAGCGGACGTCGAGGATTCGCGAGGTCTTGTCCGCGCGTTCAATGAACTTGCCCACCTGGTTGAACTGCCAGCCTTCGTTGTGGATCAGCGTGGCGAAGGTCACGCCGACAATGTGAAGCGAGCTGGCCTTGATCTTTTCGAAGAACTCGCTGGGACTCTGATCCCACAGATGCCGGGCATCCCGGGAGCGGATGAAGAGATACAGGCGGTTGAGTTCCTCCCACAGCTCACCGGTGATCTGGTCGCGGACCATCCGGGCATTCTCGCGGGCCTGGCAGATGGACTGCATGATGGAGTTGGAGTTTTCCAGCTGGAACACCATGAACTCGGTCACCGCCTCGGCGGTGGCCGCCGGATGCAGCTTGAAGAACTCGGCCTCGTCGCCGGTCGCCTGGACCACGGGCAGCCAGTGCTCCGCGAGGCGTTGCTCGTCGAGCTTCCGGAAGTCGAGGAGCAGTTGCAGGTTGGTGTCCACCAGACGCGCGATGTTCTCGGCGCGCTCGATGTAGCGGGACATCCAGTAAAGGCAGTTGGCGACGCGGCTCAGCATGAAATGGGGATGGGTTCGGGTTGAGGGTAACGGGTCACTCGTCGCCGTAGAGCACCCAGGTGTCCTTGCTGCCGCCGCCCTGTGACGAGTTGACGACGATGGAACCTTTCCGCAGGGCCACGCGGGTCAGACCACCCGGCACGATCGTGATCTTTTCGCCGTAGATGATGTAGGGGCGAAGATCGATGTGCCGGCCCTCGAACTGGCCGCCGCCGATGTGGGTCGGGTGGCGCGAAAGCGAGATCATTGGCTGCGCGATGTAGTTCCGAGGATCCGCCTCCACCGCGGCGCGGAACTTCTCAATCTCCTCCTTGGTCGATTTCGGTCCGACCAGCATGCCGTAGCCGCCGGATTCGTTGGCAGCCTTCACCACCAACTGGTCCAAGTTCTCGAGGATGTAGCGTTTGTCCGCTTCCTCGTTGGCCAGAAAGGTCGGGACGTTCGGGATGATCGGGTCCTGATCCAGGTAGTATTTGATCATCTTCGGCACGAACGCATACATCACCTTGTCGTCGGCGATGCCGGTGCCGATGGAATTGGCCAGCGACACGCTGCCGGCACGATAGGCCCGGACGATGCCTGGGACGCCCAGCATCGAGTCGCGCCGGAACACGGTGGGATCGAGGAAGTCGTCGTCGATGCGCCGATAAATCACATGCACCGGCTGCAGCCCCTTGGTCGTGCGCATGAACACGCGGGCGTCCCGGACGACCAAGTCGCGGCCTTCCACGATCTCGATGCCCATCTGGCGGGCGAGGTAGGTGTGCTCGAAATACGCGCTGTTGTAGGCTCCGGGAGTCAGCAGGACGACGGTGGGGTCGGCGACGCCCGGCGGCGCGATGTGCTGGAGCATCTTGAGCAGTTCCTGCGGGTAATGCTCGACCGGCCGCACGCCGATCTCCTCGAACATCCCCGGGAACGTCCGCTTCATCGCGCGCCGGTTCTCCAACACGTAGCTGACGCCCGACGGGCAGCGTCCATTGTCCTCCAGAACCATCCAGCCACCGTCCGCACCCCTGATTAGATCCGTGCCGCAGATGTGGATGTAGATGTCCTTGGGGACGTTAAAGCCAGCGAACTCGCGGCGGAAATGTTTGCCCGACAGCACGTAATAGGGCGGGACCACTCCGTCCTTCACGATCTTCTGCTCGTGATAAATGTCGTGGAGAAAGAGGTTGAGGGCCGTGATGCGCTGCACCAAACCCGCCTCCAAACGCTCCCATTCCTTGGCGCTGATGATCCGTGGGATGAGGTCGAACGGGAATATTTTCTCGGTGCCCTGGGCGTCGCCATACACGTTGAACGTGATACCCTGTCGGAGGAAGGCGAGGTCCACGGACTGCCGGTAGCGGTCAAAATCCTCCGGCTTCAGGTCGTTGAAGAGTTGCTGGAATCTTCGGTAGTGGGGGCGGACCTGGTCCTGCGCATCCACCATCTCATCAAAGAAGTTTTCCGCCCGGTAGCCGTTCAGCACAGGGCTATTTGGTCTGCCCGCAGCCCCTGACCAGCAAGGAAAAAGCCGGCGAGCGAACTCAAAAACCGCTCATGGATCGGGCGGGAACGATTCACCGCGTCCCGTTTGCCCGGCCTGATACCAGCCTGACTCGGGGTGGCATCCGGGGTGGCCCCTTCACTTTTGCGCCTACCTGCGGCAGTGTTTCGCCCATGTCTGCCGCGCCACTCGGCTTGATCGCAGGTTCCAAGTCGCTTCCTCTGCTGTTCGCAGACGAAGCCCGGAGGGATGGTCAAAAGGTCGTGGCGGTCGCCTTCGAGGGGGAAACCCACCCGGAACTCGTGCAACGGGTCGATGAAATCGTCTGGCTGCGGGTCGGCCAACTCAGTGCCTTGATCCGGGCTTTCACCGACCGCGGGGTGCGGCAATGCGTCATGCTCGGTCAAATTGCGCCCAAGAACCTGTTTGATGTGCGGCCGGACCTGCGGGCGATGGGCCTGCTGTTCCGGCTCAGGGAAAAAAATGCCCACACGATCTTTGGGGCGATCGCCGACGAGCTTCAAAAGGACGGGGTGGAACTTATCGCGCCGCTCCGCTGGCTCCGTCCGTGGATGCCTGAGGCCGGTTATCAGATAGGTCCGGCACTTTCGGACGCCCTGCGGGACGATGCCCGGTTCGGCCTGCGAATCGCCAAGGAGGTTTCCCGGCTCGAGATTGGGCAGAGTGTCGTGGTGAAAGGTGGAACCACCCTGGCCGTCGAGGGGTTTGAAGGCACGGACGCGTGTCTTGAACGCGGTGGGCGGCTGGCCGGCAAAGATGGCGGCGCGGTGGGGGTGAAGGTGGCCAAGGAGGGCCATGACATGCGCTTCGACATCCCGTGCATCGGCCCGCGCACCGTTTCGGTCTGTGCCGATCACGGCATCGCGGTCCTCGCATTCGAATCGGGCAAGACCCTCCTGCTCGACCAACCGGAGCTGGAACAGGCGGTGAAATCCCGCAAAGTCACCGTCGTCGCCGTGTCCTGAGGCGCGGTTCGGAACTAAGGTGGTGCGAGGGGTGTGCCGAAGAACTTTTGACGCCTTGTGCCGGGCTGCCGAGAGTGGTTTTGTTCGGTGAAAGGCAACAGAACGCGGATGGACCGCCCAGACAGGATATGAGCGAAGAGAACATGAACAATTTCACGCCCCGGGCGCAGCAGGTGTTGGCGCTTGCGCGCAAGGAGGCGGACCGCTTCGGCCACAATTTCGTCGGCACCGAACACTTGCTGCTCGGCCTGATCAAGCTGGGTCAGGGAGTTGCCGTCAACGTCTTGCAGCGCATGGGCTTGGATTTGGAGATGGTGCGGCAGGAGGTGGAGAAGGAAGTTCGCGGTGGCAATGAGGGCAAGGTCAGCGGCAACATCCCCTATACCCCGCGGGTCAAAAAGGTTCTCTCGCTGGCGGCCAAGGAGGCCAAGGCACTCAACCACACCTACGTCGGCACGGAGCACATCCTGCTCGGCTTGTTGCGGGAGGGCGATGGCGTCGCCGCGAAGGTGCTGAAGAACCTCGATGTGGACATCGAGCAGTGCCGTCAGGAAATCCTCAAGGAACTGGACCCCGGTTTCCAGCAGAGCGAAGGCGGCGGCGAAGAGCCGTCCGAGGAAAAGTCCGATCCGGTCAAGCCCGGCACCAAGGGCGAAGGCGGAAAAAAGGAGCAGAAGACGCCTGCCTTGAAGGCATTCGGACGGGATCTGACCGAACTCGCCAAGAAGGGAGAGATGGACCCGGTGATTGGCCGTGCCTCCGAGATCGAACGCGTCATCCAGATTCTCTGCCGCCGCACCAAGAACAACCCGGTCCTGCTCGGCGAGGCCGGCGTGGGCAAGACCGCCATCGTGGAGGGACTGGCGCAGGAAATCTCCAAGGGCAACGTCCCGGAAATCCTCGCCAACAAGCGGGTCATCACCCTCGACCTCGCCCTGATGGTCGCCGGCACCAAATACCGCGGCCAGTTCGAGGAGCGGATCAAGGCGGTGATGGACGAGATCAAGAAGGCCAAGAACGTGATCCTGTTCATCGACGAGTTGCACACCATCGTCGGAGCCGGCTCGGCCGAGGGCACGATGGACGCCTCAAACATCTTCAAGCCCGCCCTCAGCCGCGGCGAGATGCAGATCGTCGGCGCCACGACGCTCAACGAATACCGGAAATACATCGAGAAGGACTCCGCGCTTGAACGCCGGTTTCAGACGGTCAAGGTCGAGCCCCCCTCGATCGAAGACGCCATCACGATCCTCCACGGCCTCAAGCCGAAATACGAAGACCATCACAAGGCCACGTTCACGGACGACGCCATTTCCGCCTGCGTCAAGCTGAGCGATCGCTACATCACCGCCCGGTTCCTGCCGGACAAGGCCATCGACGTGATGGATGAGGCCGGCTCGAAGGCCCGCATCGGGTCGATGCAGCGGCCGCCCAACGTCAAGGATCAGGAGGCCGAGATCGAATCCCTGAAGCTCAAGAAGGAGCAGGCCATCAAGGACCAGGACTTCGAAGGGGCAGCCCAACTCCGTGACCGCGAAAAGGCGTCCAAGGAGCAGCTCGAGAAGATTCTCGCCGAATGGAAGACGCAGAAGGAGGAACGCCGCGTCCAGGTCGGCGAAGATGAAATCCTTCAGGTTGTCGCCAAGTGGACCGGCATTCCCCTGCAGCGCATGGGCCAGTCGGAGACCCAAAAGCTGCTGACCGTGGAAGCGGAGCTCAGCAAGGTCGTCATCGGCCAGAAGGACGCCGTAGTGGCCTTGGCGAAATCCCTGCGCCGCGCCCGGGCAGACCTCAAGGATCCGAAGCGCCCAATCGGCTGCTTCGCCCTGCTGGGACCGACCGGCGTCGGCAAGACCCTGCTCGCGCGCACGCTGGCCGAGCAGATGTTCGGCTCGGTGCAGAACCTCATCCAGCTCGACATGAGCGAGTATATGGAGAAGTTCACCGTCAGCCGGCTCATCGGTTCGCCTCCTGGCTATGTCGGCTACGAGGAGGGTGGCCAACTGACCGAGAAGGTCCGTCGCCAGCCCTACTCGGTGGTCCTGTTCGACGAGATCGAGAAGGCCCACCCCGACGTCATGAACATGCTCCTCCAAATCTTGGAGGAAGGTAAGCTCACCGACTCCCTCGGCCGGGTCGTGGACTTCCGCAACACCATCATCCTGCTCACTTCAAACGTCGGGTCCGACGTGCTTCGCAAGACCAGCGTGCTGGGCTTCGCCAAGCCAAGCGACACGGCCGATTACGAAACCATGCGGGGCAAGACCCTCGACGAGGCCAAGAAGTTCTTCCGGCCCGAGTTCCTCAACCGCCTCGATGACATCATCGTCTTCCGCACCTTGGGCAAGCCCGAATTGGTCACGATTCTCGACTTGGAAATCCGCAAGGTTTTGGAACGGATTGCCCGCAAGAACGTGCAGATCGTCCTCGACGAAAAGGCCAAGGACTTCCTGATCGAGAAGGGCTTCGATCCCCAATATGGCGCCCGTCCGATGCGCCGGGCCGTCGAGCGCTATCTCGAGGACCCGCTGGCGGAGGAGATCCTCCGGGGCACGCTGGCGGAGGGCCAGCCGGTGTCCGTGTCGGTCGCCGGCGACAAGCTTCAGTTCGCCCAAGCGCCCCCGGTTGCAAGCGGTGTGGCGGAGAGCCCCTGACAGCCACCTGCCGGCGTTGCCTGCTCGTTGCATAACTTTCGGTGGGAACCGCGGTCCCACCGGAATACCCTAATCAGCATGAACGACATCTCCGCCGATCGCCCGTCGGGGGCGCCCGAGGGGACATTTTCGGTGGGCGCGGCGGCGCGGATTCTCCTGAATGGGCCGGCGGATTCGCCCTACCGGCTCCGGATGGCCGTGTCCGACGCGGACATTCGGGCCGCCCAAACTCTGCGGTTCCTGGTGTTTAACCTCGAACTGAGCGAAGGCTTGGAGAAATCGTATGCGACGCTCCGGGACGAAGATCCGTTTGACGCCGTGTGCGACCACCTGTTGGTGGAGGACACGCGAACCGGAGAGGTCGTCGGGACCTATCGGTTGCAGACTGGCCAGTCTGCGGCCAAAAACTTGGGCTTCTATTCTGAGCAGGAGTTTGACTTCACGCCCTTCCGCCCAATTCAGGACCGCATGGTTGAACTGGGACGAGCCTGCGTCCATATCGAGCACCGGGGTCTGGCGGTTTTGGGCCTTTTGTGGCGGGGCATCATTGATTATTCGGAAACCCGCGGGGCGTCCTATCTGATCGGGTGCAGTTCGCTGACTAGCCAGTCCGAGGCAGACGGCGCCGCGGCGTTTCGCGAACTCGCCCGAACTTCCCTGGTCGCTTCCCCCTACAGGACCAATCCGCTCCCGGCATTTGCGTGTCGGATGGACCAGACTCGCAGTGACCGCATCAAAATCCCCAAACTGTTGCGGGCCTACCTCGCGTGCGGCGCCAGAATCTGCGGCCCACCCGCGATTGACCGCGAGTTCAGAACGATCGATTTTTTGACCTTGATGGATTTGGCCCACCTCCCGGATTCGGCAAGATCGTAAGCGGCCCGCAATGCTGGCCCATTGAATCCTCTCAAGTAGCTGAACTGCATTGAGATGTCGCCGTTTCGGAAGTCCACGCCGAACGTCGCCCCGTGGCCGCTATCTTGGGGAGGTGGATTGACCATAGCAGGGCGCTCAGCGTCGTTGTCTCGGTTGATCCACATCCATTTGTCCTCCAATTATTTGCCGACGAAACCAGCACTGTTCATGGCATCAAGGTGGCCCACGGGGGCACCGGGTTGGTCTCGCGGATCGAACCTTCAGGCAGGTTCAGCCCAGCGCCGGCTCAGACCAACGGAGTTCGCCGTTCGACGTGGGCTGGCAGCTCTCATACTTGGTCGGCAGTTCGGCCGCAGTAGGTGCCCTGCCATTGAGGACATGACACCCACCAAACGGCTGCCCTGAAGGGAATGGCGCCCCCGGATTAAACGCCCGGAACGTCTGCGGCGCCTCCCGTCGGAGTTACCAGCGGGCCTCAAATTCCAGAGAAGAACACTGTCTTGATCGGCTACATTCATTGGTCAGGCCACGAATCCTTCCCTTCCGGACACCGGACAATTCTGCCCAAAAACGCCATATTCAGGGTCAAATCGTCAACTGACTCCCCCCGTTTTTTCCTGCGGGGCCAGCAGTATCCAAAAATAGTTATTCTTCGCTTGACCTCATTAGCAACCGCCGATAAATCTTTCGCACGACGACAAGGAGTCGGGAGAAAATATCATGAGCAATTCATTAAAGTATGCACTGGGGTTGAGCGCGGTCTTTTTGACCGGAGCCAATAGTTTCGCCGCTTTCACGCTGGACGATTTTGATTCGTTCGCCGCTGCAAATTACTTCACGCCGGGTGCCGGCGGCGCTGGCGGTGGTTTTCTGCTCGGCCTCTCTGGCGCTGGCTCCGTTAGCGACGGAACGGGTATTCCAAGCAGCGAGCCTATCACTGCGGGCGACACATCGTTCGCCGGTTTGGTTCGGAGGGCGAATCTTACTTCGCTCGCGGGCGGTGGCACTTCCGACCTCTACAATGGGCTACTTCCTAGCACCGCCCTCGGAACCCTGAACTACAACAACGGAAGTCAGTTTTCCACGGCTACGTTGGTTTATACGTTTCCATCCACCACCATTCCCAGTGGAGTGTCGTTCCCGGGCGGCGCCAACTTGACCTCAATGGGTGTGACCCAATTTGATTTCAGCCTGATCTTCCCGGAAGCGGGCTTGACTCTCGCGATCTCGGTCGCCAGTGCGACTGGTGGAGAAGGCCCTTACACGCTGCCTGCGACGTCCATCCCTAACGGCCCTAGTCAGAATTGGAGCATTCCATTCGCTTCTCTGTCCGGCCCGGGCGGTTCGGTTTGGGATTCTGTTCGTTCCATCACATTCACACTGAGCAACGTCGGCGGCAATCCGAACGGAGATATCCAGATTGATTCGATTGGTTTCTCCAACCCGAACGTTCCGGAAGCTGGAGTTACCATTCCGTCGGTCGCGTTCGCAGCCGGGTTGGGTTTCTTCGCGTGGCGTCGCCGTCAGTCGAAGTAATCGCGACAGTCGCTCTCAAAGCCGGCCCCAAAGGCCGGCTTTTTTTTGTTCGATCAGCCAACTGATAAACCGGTTCGGCCAGTTTCCCTCTCGCATTATCGTTGCCGCTGAGCCGCTGCGCCCATTCTTGTCAGACCGGCTAGGCGGTGCCTTGTTGCCGTCACGGCCTCCACGGGTGCCGAATTCCAGCCCAGGCCAGCAGAGCCAAACCGACGGGCGTGCCCGTGACGGAAGTCGGAATCGCGGCGATCCCCGCCAGCAGGAAGGCCTTGGTCAGTGCCTTGCCCACGGAATCGGCCCGCCGCCGGCGCTGGATGAAGAAGACGCCGACGAAGACCATCAGGAAACAGGCAGGCACCGTGAACGCCAGCGTGATCACCGCGAAATCCGGGAGTGACCACAGGTTGTCCACCGCGAGCAGCAGAGCCGCCGACCAGGGATGAAACGGCACCCCGCCCGGCGTGGTTCCGGACCCGCGACGCGAACCGGAATCCCGCGTCGGTTCGGGAGCCACGACCTCCAAGGGCAGCGGCGGAGGTGTTTCCGGGGATTCCTTCATGGCGAAGAACGTGGGGCGCACCGGGCGGGATGGCAAACTGGCCTTCAGCCAGCCGCCGTTCGAATTCGCAGCGCCTTCAGTTTTGCCGCGTCGGGATGCTGCCGGTAAAACTCGTCCAGTGGGAAACAGCCGCTGACCAGGCCATTGCGCGGGCCGGTCGTGCATTCACTGAACGTGCGGCAGATTCTCCGGCGATCCATCATGCGTCCGGCGATCACGTCCCGCGGCAATTCGGGATAACTCAGCACCATCCGGCCCAGGCCGACGAGGTCCACCAGGTCGCCCGACAGCAGGGCGTCGCCGACGTGGGGCAGCCAGTCCTGCAGGTAGCTGTAGGCACTGCCGACCACCAGCAGGTCGGGGAACTCACGCTTGACCCGCCCCACGGCGAGGACCTGTCGCGCCACGCCGACCAACGGATCCTCGGGCGGCAGATAGCCGTCGCTGGGCGGCACGGCGGCGGGGCGTTGCAGATGCGGATTGTAGTAAGGCGAAGCCGCGGTGAGGCAGACGAGCTGGATGCCGAGATCACGGAGCAGGCCCAGAAAGGCGAACGGTTCTGCCCACGCGATCTGCGACGGATCGTTCGGATACCCCCCGAATGCGTAAGGATACGGGCCAGTCCAGGTCATGGGCACGCCGACCCCATCGGGTCCTTTCTGGAACGGCAGTTGATCGAACAGGCTCAGGCGGACACCGACTTCCAACCCCGGCGCGTCACGACGGATGCCGGCCACGATGTCACGCAGGAAACGGGTGCGGTTCTCCAGCGAACCGCCGTAACGACCGGGACGGTCCACTGCGCTGAGGAACTCATGCCCCAGGTAACCGTGGCAGTGCTTCACATCCACGAAGTCGAAGCCGGCCCGTTGCGCCCGCACGGCCGCCGCCACGAAGTCGCCGATCAGGTCGTCCACTTCAGTGTCGGATAGCACAGCCGCATTGCTGGTGACGGTGGAGCGGGCATCGAGGAGCGGATGCCGGTAGGCGACGCGTGGTTCGAGCCGCTTCTTTTCGTTGGGCCGGGCCCAGCGACCGCTGTGGGTCAGTTGCACACCCACGAGCAAGTCGTCTGTGCGGTCATTCTGGGCGTGTTCGGTGACCAGCAGCTCGCGCAACGCGGCGAGTTCACCCACGTTTTCCGGAGCGAAAGTGAGCTGATTTGGATTGGCGCGGCCGTCGTGGCGCACGGCAACCGCCTCGCCGCCCCAGATCAGCTTGGCACCACTCTGGCCGAAGCGTTGCCAGCGACGACGCACGAGGTCGGTGGGTTTTCCCTCAGGCGTCGCGTCCCACCCTTCCATCGGCAGGATGGCAAAACGGTTGCCGATGGCCTTGCGGCCCGGCGAGCCAGTCCGGGCGGCCGCGGCGAACAGCGCCGGCGTGACCGTGTCCGCGATGGGTAGTTCCACCCCGAGTTCAGCAACGCGGCGACGGAAATCACCGGCAGTCTTGAGCGAAGCGATCTTGGGGAACTGCATGGAAAATCAGGGCACACGGCCGACCACAACAAACTGCCACCCGAACAGCCCGGGAAATGCGTTCGCGGCGAAGCGGTCCAGCGGCCCCCTCAGCGGCCCGAGCAGATGCGAACCCGGCCACCCGCCGTGCGCGGACCGTTCGACCAGCTGGAAACCGGCCTGCGTGACCAACTCGGCAGCCGTCTGCCAGTCAAAGAACTTGCAGTGCGTGCGGTCCATCAGGCCGCCATCAGTGTAGCGGAAGCGGCCCGACAGCATCGCCAAACGATTGCGCCAGAACAGCAGGTTGGGCAGTGCCACGATCAGCGTGCCACCGGGATTCAGATGCCGACGCAGCGTGCGCAACAACTGCCACGGATCCACCAGGTGTTCGAGCACATGACTGCACACCATGCAGTCAAACTGGCCCAAGCCCACACCATCAAAACGATCAAGATCCGCCACCAGGACCTGTTCCATCACGTCCCGCGCCCGCGCGGCTTCGTCGGCCGAGTGGGTGATGCCAGTGATCTTCGCCTGCCATTCGGCGCGGATAGCCCGGGCCAGTGTGCCATCGCCACAGCCCACATCGAGAATGGTTCGCGCCGTCCGCGGGAGGCGGGCGAAAACTGGCGGGTTGTCGGAGCCGTAGATCACGTAATCGGATGTTTGGAAGCCACTGCCAGTTCATCCAACCTGCGGGCAATGGGTTCGAGAATGGTCAAGTCCGACTCCGGCCGTCGCACGCCTTGCGGATGCGGCTCCGGCGTGGCGATCAGCCCGCGCAGGTGAAGAAACTGGGCGCAGGTGTGCTTGTAGGCCGGCACCGGGGCGCGAAAAGCGAGCATGCCCAGGTATTGCAGCCAGTCGTTCAGTTCGTGAAAGCGGGCATCGCCCGCCGCCCACATCCGGTCGCGGGCAGCGAAGGCTTCGGGATGGAAGGCCGACAGGCCGAGCAGGTAATCACTGCCCCACATCACGAGGTCGATTGCCAAATCGTTGCCGGTATAGACCCGGTAGTCCGGCCGGCGAGCATCACGGACGGTGAGGCGTTCCCATTCCAGCTCCCGGGAAAGCGAGCTGTGTTTGGCGCCCTTGAGCTGCGGAAGATCCAGCAGCGCCTTGTAGGTGTCCAAATCCCAGATGCGGCCAAACGGCACAAACATCTCGCCCAATTCGAAGCCCAGGAACTCGTCACACTCCGCCGCGACGCCGCGGAAGACGTCCACCAATTGCGGACCGGAAAGTGGTTTCAGAGCGGAGCAGGGAAACAGGATCGGCAGTCCGCCAGCGCAGTAGATGGCATTGCATTCGCGCCGGTAAAGGCGCACGGGATCGCCTTCTTCGCCCTCGACAAAGGCGCCGGCCACAAAACGGCGACCACGGGCCAGACTGTTCACGAGCCCGAGGATTTCACCGCGCTCTTCCCGGGAAAGAAGGTTGGCATAGCCCGTATCCATGTTGACCGCCGGCGTCAGACCGGCCGCCCAAGTGCGTTCCACCAAGCGGGCATAAGCTTCGAAGTCTGCCGTTCCATGCGCCCGGAACGGCAGGAGGACGGCAGAAATGCCCTCAATCGACCGGCGGGGTTTCAGGGCAGGAATCTGCATGCGCCGCGAGGAAACGGGAAACCCGCGCGAAGGAAAAGCCGGAACCCACGCGAGGTCCGCATTCGCCCCAGCAGAATCACAAAGGGGAAATTCAACTTGTTTCGACCGCGGCCGTGCAGTGCATTGTGGCACCGGCTTACCATGAACAAACTCGTCAACCGCCTCCAGACTCTGCGACAGCGCGCGGGGCAGCTCAAAACCGCCGTCGAAGCCGCACCCGCCCGGGCCGCCCAACTGCGCGAGGCGGTCAACGCCACAGCCGGCCAGCTCCAGCAGTTGCGGACGGATGTGCAGGGCACCGTGGCCGCGTTGAAGTCCGATTCCGAAGCGTCACTGGCCGAAGCGCTGGTCGAGCTCGACGGTGGCCTGGGCCTGCTGGCTCGGGCCGGCTACGACCTCACCGGCATCGACCTGGAGCAAGGCGCTTCCCCGCGGTTGATCGTTCACCTCGATCAGATTGAAGCCGCCCGCACCGAACCGATCGAACAGCTCGCCCGGGAATGCGCAGGCAAACGCACTCTGCACGCCCTCCTGGTGGCCTTGATCCGCGCCGAGGCCTTGGAAGAAAAAGTCCGGCTGGGCGATCTCAGTTTTCGCGGACTGATCGTGCATGTCGGGCCGATTCCCACCGTGCGACTGTGCTGGCGCCGCGCTGAAGAGCCGCCGGACGAACCCGTCGTCACCCCGACGTCGGCGTCTCAGCCGGCCACCCTTTCGCGACCGGCCGCCACACCACCGCCGCTGCCGTTGACGGCCTACGGCACGGACTCGTTTTTCGCACGCACAAGCCCGATCAAACCCACACCCCAGAACATCGCCGGCGAAACGCCCCAGCCAGTAGGCCCCACGCCTGCCCCAGCGTCCGCGAGCTCGCGGGCGCTTCCCGACCCGGCCGCGCCGGTGACGGGCGACTGGCGCAAGGATGCTTTGGCGAGATTCAAGAAGATGCCCGACCTGCGACGCTGAGGCCGCCCCTCATTTGGCCGTCCGCAAGGCCATGGTCCGCCACATCTGGGCCGGGTTGTTGCAGATGATTCCGTCTACCCCGAGCTCGAGGAGTTCGTTGGCGACGGCGGCCTCATCAATGGTGTAAACCCACACCTTGAGCCCCTGTGCATGGGCCCGTTGGAGGCCGTCCCGGCGCACCTGCCGGTTCCAGACGACGGCGCGGACGCCAATATTGACCGCCTCATCCACCCAGCGGGCGCTCAGCCATTTGTCCTCATCGGAAAGTGTCCGGCCGCGAAACGAGCCCCACGGACCGAGACCGCCGAGCACCTGGGTGGGCTCCAGCCGGTGGTATTCGGCGAGGTATTCCCAGTCGAATGACTGCACGACCACGCGGTTCAGCAGCGATTTTTGCCGGATCAGTTCCACGCAATCCTTCGCCGGGCCGGCCTTGCGTTCGATCAGCGTGATTCCGCCGGCCTGAATGACATCCAGCGCCTCGTCGAGCCGCAGCAGCCGGGTGCCCGCAAAGCCCGGTCCAGCCCAGGCACCGGCATCGAGTCCGCGCATTTCGGCCCAGGTGAAGTCGGAAACTTTCAGGTCCTTGCGCGCCCAGCGGTTGGTCGCCGAGGTGGTGCGGTCGAGTGTGAAGTCGTGGAGGACGACCAGTTGGTTGTCTTTGCTGTGGTGATAGTCCAACTCCACCAGATCGGCGCCCGTCGCTAGGGCGAGGCGGAAGGCCGGCAGGGTGTTTTCCGGGGCCGCCGCGCTGAAGCCCCGATGGGCAATGACCAAGGGTCGACGCTCCTGAAGCAGGCGTTCAGCCGGCAATTGGGCCTGAGTCGGGGCCAAGGCGAGCACGGTCAGGACCAGGCAGACGAACTTGGACATGGGCGCAGGGTTCGGAGTCGAGCAACCCGAGTCGAGCACGATTCGCGGAGCAGCCCGGTTCACTTTCGTTTTCGGCGGACGCACTCGCCGCTTTTCGCCGGCGCGCCGGTGCGCTAGCCAGTGGGCGTGCGTTTCCATTGGAACCTGGCCGCGTGGGCCAGCCTACTCATGACCAGCCTTTCCGTTGACGCCGCTCCGGCGGCCGACGCGGCGCCTGAGCGTCCGCGCATCTACCAGCTGTTCCTCCGCCAGTTCAGCAACGTGAACGAGACCCGCAAACCGAACGGCACCTTGGCCGAGAACGGTGCGGGCAAGTTTGCGGATCTCGACGACCGGGCACTCCGTTCCCTGCGCGAGCTCGGCGTCACCCATCTGTGGCTGATGGGCGCGCTGCGCCAGGCCACCGCCACGGACTATTCCGCCATCGGACTGCCGGCGGACGATCCGGACCTGCTCAAGGGCCTCGCCGGTTCGCCCTACGCGGTGCGGGACTACTTCGATGTGTGCCCGGACTACGCCACGAACCCGGCCCGACGGCTGGAAGAATTCCGGGCGTTGGTGGGCCGGATCCATCGGCACCGCCTGCGGGTGTTGTTGGACTTCGTGCCCAACCATGTCGCCCGCAGCCACAGCTCGGTGGTGAAGCCGGAACTCAGCTTTGGCGTTCACGACAATCCCGGCGTGTTTTTTGCCCCCTCGAACAATTTTTACTACCTGCCCGGCGCCCTGCGGTTGCCCACCGTCAAGGACGGTCAACCGGTCAGTCCCACCTGCCAGGTCACGGGCGGTTGCGACGGCGCGTTTGCGGGCGAGACCGAATGGTCGCGGGTCACCGGCAACAACGGAGTCACCACCGCTCCTAATTCCGGCGACTGGTATGAAACCGTGAAGCTGAACTACGGCTTCGATTTCACACAGGGGCGGCATGGGCCAAAGGAGTTCCCGACCGACGCCCACCCCGGAAAGCCGATTCCCGACACCTGGCTCAAGATGGATGCGGTGCTCGCCCATTGGCAGCAGCTGGGCGTGGACGGCTTCCGCTGCGACATGGCGCACTGGGTGCCACTGGAGTTCTGGCGCTGGGCCATCGGACGGGCGCGCGCCCGCCAGGCCAGCGTGCTTTTCGTCGCCGAGGCCTACGACAACGACTCCAACAAGCTCACGGACGGCAACGTGCTGAAAGCACTGGTCGCGGCCGGCTTCGATGCCGTTTACGACGACCAGAGCTACGACATCCTCAAGGAGATCTACGATGGCCCCAAGTGGGCGAACGACCTCGACGGCGTGCTGGGTGTGGTGGCGCCGCAGCACCAATCGCTCCGCTACGCGGAGAACCACGACGAGGTGCGCCTCGCGCATCCGCAACACTGGTCTGGTCTCGGCGCCGCCGTCGGCCGACCAGTGACTGCGTTGCTGTTCGCTTTCGGTCGTGGGCCCGTGCTGCTCTACAATGGCCAGGAAGTCGGTGAACCCGCGCTCGGTGCCGAGGGATTCGGCGGCGACGACGGCCGCACCAGCATCTTTGACTACTGGTCCATGCCCGAACTTGCGAAATGGGTAAACGGGCACCGTTACGACGGCGGAGCTCTTTCCGCCGAAAAACGCGCGCTGCGTTCCTGGTATGCGCGCCTGCTGCAGACCTCCCGCCACCCGGCCCTGGCGCACGGCGAATTCCTGCCCTTGAACGGAGAGAACCGGGACAACCCGCGCTTCGGCCGACTGCCCGGAGAGACCGCCAGCGGGCACTGGCTTTACGCTTTCCTCCGCCATGTCCCGGGCGGAAATCAGGCGGTCCTCGCGGTCGCCAACCTCCACGGCCGCGAAACACTGCGGGACGTGAACGTGCGCTTCAGCGGTGAGGCGTTGGCCGCGCTGGGGGCAAACCACGCCGACGGCCCCCTGGAGTTTCGGGATCTGCTGGCGACCAAGCTGGCAAGGCGGTTCCGCACCGGCTCCAAGCAACTGCGCGAGGCCGGATTGACACTAGGCGACCTGCCGCCGCTCGGCACGTGGTATTTCGAGATCCGGCGGCCGAAATGACCACCCTTATGGTTCGACCAGCCCGTGCCGGATGGCGTAGCGGACCAGTTCGGTAATCGAGTGGAGGCCCGACTTGCGCATGAGGTTCGTCCGGTGGGTGTCCACTGTTTTTACACTGATGCCCAACTGCCGGGCGACATCCTTGTTGGAATGACCCTGGGCCAGGAGTTTGGTGATCTCCGTTTCCCGCGCCGAAAGCGGCACCGGGGGCGGCTCGGCCGCAGGCGGCTTCTCCGGGGAACGCAGAAAGGTATCCAGCACGATGTTGGTCACCGAAGGCGTCAGGAAAGGCTGGTCCTGCATGACCGTTTCGACCGCCGTGGGGAGATCCTTGCCGGCTTCGGACTTCAGCAGATAGCCCTTCGCTCCGGCCTGCATGATCTCACGGACCACCTGTGCGGAATCGTGGACCGTCAGCACCAGCACGCGGATCTTCGGCGCCCGTTCCTTGAGCACCCGGGCGACCTCGAGGCCGTTCTGTTTCGGCATGTTCACGTCAAGCACCAGCAGGTCGGGCTTGAGCTTGAGCGATTGCCGGACCGCTTCCTCGCCGTCGCCCGCCTCGCCGACGACTTCCCACCCGGGGCGTTCCTCCAGCGTTGAACGCAGGCCGCGCCGGACCAGTTCGTGGTCGTCAGCGATCAGGATGCGCACCCGGTTCATAAATCCTGTGGCGATACGGGCAGCATGACCCAAATGCGTGTTCCGGGTGAGCCGGGTTCAATCTGAAAGGTGCCGCGCAACTGGCGCACGCGTTCGCGCATGCCGGACAGGCCGACGCCGGTGGAGGCGCCGGAGCGGTTGAACTCCGTGAGCACCTTCTCAGGAATGCCCTCGCCCTGATCGGAGACTTCCAGCCGGACCGAACGCTTCTCGCGCACCAGCCTGATATCCGCCGTCTTGCTCCCGGACGACCGATGGATATTGGAAAGGCATTCCTGCACAATGCGGAACAGGGTCAGTTCGATCTGCTCGGGCAGCCGTTCAAAACCCTCGCTGGCATGGAAGCTCACCTCGATCCCGCTCCGCTGGGCGAAGCCGTCGAGGAACCACCGCACTGCCGAAACCAACCCCATTTCGTCGAGCAACGGCGGGTGCAGCAGGTAGGACATCGTGCGGATTTCCTGCGAGCATTGCCGGGCCAGTTTCACGCACTGGGTCAGGCCGCCACCGGCTGTTGATTCCGGACCGCCCAGCTGCCTCTGGATCCGGGACAGCTCGATCTCGAGAGCCGCCATGGACTGGGCCGTGGAATCGTGAAGCTCGCGGCCGATCCGGCGGCGTTCGTCGTCCTGCGAACGCATCAGCGCGCCCGCCAGCAGCGACATGGCGTTCTCCGCCTGCTTCTGCTCGGTCAAATCGCGCATGATGGCCGCGATTGAGTCCACCCGCCCGTTCTCGCCAAAGCGCGCCACCAGCACCTGCGACACCGGCATCTCAAAACCACTCAGCCGACGCAGGAAACCCTCGCCGGTCCAGACGCCACGGAGCCGGGCCTGCGGCAGGCCCATTTCCAGGAAATCGTCGCGCGAGGACGGCGACACAAGGTCTGCCAATGAAAGTGTGTCCACCGGATCATCCTCGCCCAAGCCCAGCAGGTGTCTCCCGGCTTGGTTCAGGTAAACAAGCTGTCCGTCGGCCTTGGCCAGCCCGACAAGGTCAGGGGTCGCCTCCAACATGGCGAGCAGGCGTGCCTGGGTTTCTGCGGCCTCCCGCCGCAGGGCATCCTGTTTGTGCAGGCGGGCCTCAACCGCGCCGAGCAGCGAGAGCGTGTCGAACGGCTTCTGCAGATAGTCATCCGCCCCACTGTCCATGCCGCGACGCATGTCGGTCGCCTCCTGGCGGCCGGTCATCATGATGACGGGCACAGTCGCAATCGTGGGTGTGGCCCGCACTTCGGCCAGCAGGGAAAAGCCATCCGCATCGCCGAGGTTTATGTCCGTCAGGATCAGGTCCGGACGAACGTCCTTGGCAAGGCGCAGCCCCTCCTCCGCTGTCGCCGCCTCCAGGACGGCATGGCGCTTCACGGCGAGGATTCGCCGCACGATGTCGCGGCACGCCGCATCGTCTTCGATGACGAGAATCTGGCCCACAGTTCAGCTGGCAGTTGATCGGCAGTTCCGTCGGGGAACCGGCCGGGAATGCCGAATTTGCGTCAGCACCCGACATCCGTATCGGCATCCCCGGGCAAATCTGGAGGGCCGGGGGCGTGCCCCGGGGGCGGAGGGCGCTCCAATGTCCCGCGGACGACGGCAGTTCCGGCTTTCGTTTGGCGGCGGTTCCTCACTAGCGTCTCGCCGAATGTTCGACCGCGACGACCTCGACCACTTCTGCGAGAAGGCCATCACCGGACTGGTGCTGGCCACGATCGCCGTGGCCACCATCTTCTTTGGCGGGGCGCGGAACTCCGAGTTTGCCGTGGTCGCGGGCATGATGGCGGCCGCGCTGTTGGTCTGGCTGGTCCGCTTTTGGGTGAATCCCTCCCACCGTTTCCTCCTGCATCCCGCCGTCTGGCCGGTGCTGGGCTTTGTCGGCTACGCGATCTGGCGGACGGTCCACGCCGAGGTTCCCTATGTGGCCCGCCAGGAACTTCTGCTGGTGCTGGTCGCCGCCTCGGCGTTCCTTCTCGCCCTCCACAACCTGCACAGCCAGGAAACCACGGCCGGAATCTCCCACGTCTTGGCCTGCCTGGGTTGCCTGCTCGGTGCCTATGCCATCATCCAGGCCCTCGGCCAGTCGCAGCGGGTCCTCTGGCTGGTGCAGCCGCCCGACTACTTCAAGCGTGCCGGCGGCACTTTCGTGAACCCGAACCACCTGGCGGCATTCCTCGGCCTGCTGACGCCGCTATCCGTCGCGCAGTTCCTGCTCGGACGCGGCAAGCCCGTCATCAAGATCCTGCACGGTTACTCTACCCTGATGATGCTCGGCGGAATCGGCTGCACCATGTCCCGGGGTGGCTGGGCGGCCGTGGCCCTGGGCCTCGGCGGGCTGCTGGCCTGGGTTGCCTTTCGTCGACGCGAACTCCGGCTTCCCATCGCGATTCTGGCGGGTCTGTTCGCCGTGGGCGCATTCCTGTTCCTCAATTCCTCGGACAAGGCCGGCAGCCGTCTGAACAACCTCAACCAGCAGGGTAACCGCGACGCCGGTATCGGTCGTCAATGGATCTGGAAGCCCGCCCTGCGCATGTGGAATGACCACCGGCTGCTGGGAGTGGGCCCGGGCCATTTTGACGTGCGCTTTCCGGGTTACCGCTCGCCCGAGGTCCAGCGCAATCCCGGCTGGGTGCACAACGAATACCTCAACGTGCTGACCGACTACGGTGCGGCCGGGGCCGGCCTCGCGGCCCTCGCCATTGGCGGCTTCGCGTGGGGCGTGGTCCGGTCCGTGAAATACGTGGAACGCGGCACCAGCGACCTTGGAACCCGCGGCAGCAACCGGACGGCCTTTTTCGTCGGCGCCATCGCGGGGCTGGGCACCCTGGGCATCCATTGCCTTGTGGATTTTAACCTCCACCTCCCTGCCATTGCCCTCACCGGCGCCGTCATCACCGGCCTGCTGGCCTCCAACATCCGGTTTGCCACCGAGCGCTTCTGGCTCCGGCCGGGTCTGCCGGGACGGTTGATCATGACCGGCCTGATCGGTTCCGCGCTGTTCTGGACCGGTCCGCTCGCCAGCAAGCTGGGCCGCGAAGGTCTGTCTCTGAACCGGGCCGCGAACCAGCCGAACATCAGCCCGGAACTTCTCTCGGCGCTGTCCCGGGCGGCGGAACTCGCCCCGGACAATCCCCGCACGGCCTTCGAACTCGGGGAAAACTTCCGCCGCCTCAGCTTCGGCGGTGACAATGACTGGCGGAAACAGGCCGCAGCCGCCATTCAGTGGCTGGAAAAGGCGATCATCCTCAACCCTTACGACGCCCACGCCCACCTGCGGCTGGCCCAGACCCTGAACTGGACCGGCGACAAGGACCGCGCCACGAAGGAATTCGACCAGGCCCTCCGGCTCGGACCCAACGATGTCGCGGTCGCCAATGCGGTCGCCTGGTTCCTCCTGAACAACGGCCGTGCCGCCGAGGCAAAACCGCTGCTGGAAGCCTCGCTCAAGTGGAACTGGTGGGACAACTGGGCGGCGAAGGACTATTTGGAACGGATCGAAAACCAAGCCCACTGACCACCATGGCTTCTGTGTTCAATCGCATCTGGAACCTATCGCCCAAGCAGATTTGCGATGCGGTCAAACGACGGTTGTTCCGCGGGTCCCCCGACGACACCTCCCCTTCCTGGCATCGGGTCAGATCCGGACCGATAAAGGAGTGCGAATTGTTTGTGGCCCCGAAAGCGGTGGACACTTGGCAGCACATGGTTGATGGGACGTTTGATGGCTTCTTCCTTGGGGTGCTTTCGGCGCGCGATCTGCGGGGCAAGACCCTTTGGGACATCGGCTCCCATTTTGGCTATCACGCACTGTGCTTCGCCGCCATGGCCGGGGAGTCAGGCAGCGTCGTCGCATTCGAACCCAACCTTCAGAACTGCAACCGCATCCGCCTCCATCTGGAGCGCAATTCGGGGCTTGGCACCCGCATTTCGCTTCGCCCGTGCGCGGTCGCCGACCGAACCGGTGAATTGACCTTTGTCACCGCCCCTCACCTCGAAAGTGGTGAAAGCACCGGAAGTCATCTGGCTGACGCCAACATTCCGAATGCCCGGGATTCTTACACACGTTTCGTGACAGTGACGGTTCCGGCAGTCCGCCTGGATGACCTCATGTCCGAACCGGGATTCACCCCACCGGCGGTGATTAAGATTGATGTGGAGGGCGCTGAAAGTTTGGTCTTGGCGGGCGCGATGCAGCTCCTGCGAAGGCATAAACCGATGCTTCTCATCGAAATCCACCACATCCTCGAGATGTTCAGCATTCAACCGGCTCTGCTGAGCCTTGGCTACCGACTCACGCTGCTGGGAAAAGAACACGCCAGCGCCTCCCGGTGCTTCATCATGGCGGAATGACGCCGCATGAATGGTAGAATCCCCGCCATGGCGATCGCCAGTTCCGGCTTGGGCTGGGTGCGACGAGGCAACGAAATGTGGGCGCAGGCCACCGCAGAGGCGCTCCATCGCCGCGGGAGTCCCGTAACCCTGTTCGGCAGCGGACTGCTCGACACCGCTTGCCCGTATGAGCGGATTTGCACGCTGCGCCGCGAGCATCCGCTATGGCGAACCCGCGTGGACTGGGGCCGGCGATACGCCTGGGAACAGTCGCTCTTCGCGCTCATGCTCTCGTGGCGATTGCGCCGGGGCCGATCTGAAATTGTCCACACCGGCGACCCTCAAGTGGCGTGGGGCATGCACCGACGAAGTCGACGGCATCTTTCGACCGTGATTTACAAGGACGGCCTCCTGCTTGGTCCCGACTGGAACCGACACTTTGACTGGGTTCAGGTTCTGGCTCCGCATTACCTCGATGCCGGCAAATCAGCCGGACTCGACACCGGCCGCTGGCGGGTGATTCCACATTTCATCGAACTCAGCCGGTTCCGGACCAGACAATCCAAGGCTGAGATCCGCGAAAGATTGCTTGGCACTGCCCTGCCGCCGGGCGCCAAACTGGTCCTTGCCGCCGGCGCGCTGGCCGCCCGTAGCAACAAACGCCTCGACTGGATCGTGCGGGAAGTAAGCGAAGTTCCGGAGGCCCACCTGCTGGTCGTGGGCCAAGCCGAGCCGGCCGATGAGTTCGCGTTTGAGGCGATGGCCCGGCCGCTCCTGAACGGACGCCTGCACCTTCGGACCAACCTGCTGCCGGAGGCAATGCCCGCGTGCTTTCAGGCCGCCGACCTTTTTGCCCACGCCGCCCTGCAGGAACCGTTTGGCATTGTGCTGATCGAGGCGCTGGCCGCCGGACTTCCGGTGCTGGGTCACACGTTTCCGGTGACCCGCTGGATCATCGGATCCGGCGGCGAAAGCCTCGACATGGAAGCTCGCGGAGCGTTGGCCGCCACCATAAAAACCTGGCTCGCCTCCCCTGACCGGCTGCGCGAATTGGGCGATGCGGCGGGCGACAGGGCGCGAAAGGAGTTCAGCCCCGAAGTCATCCTGCCCCGCTACGAGGCGATGTATGCGGACATCGGCGCGTGGCGACGATCCGGCCAGCGCCCATGAACGTCGCGTTCGTCAACGAGAACACGCTCGGCCATACCAGTTACCTGCCGCGGTATGCGGCGGCGCTACAGGCCCGGCCGGAACTCGGCGTGACGCCGCACCTGATTGACGTGCTGCCGCTGCCGGCCCATCTGCGGCGCCTCGGCGACACGTCGGTCCGCGGATTGCGGAAGTTTGGTCTCGATTGGGGCGGCACCCGCTGGCGGGTGGCCATCAGCCGCCACGGACGCGAACAACTGGACCGGCTGCGGAAATCCTGCCGCGTGGACGCCCTCGTGGTGAACACGCAGAGCGCGGGGCTCCACCTCGCCGATCTTGCCGGTGAATTCCCGATCCTGACCGCGCTGGACGCCACTTTCCACCAACTGGCCGATTCACCCTGGTTTGCCCCGAACCGCCTGAGCCGCTGGCTCCAACCGCTCACCCTGTCCGGACTCCGCCGCCGGGAACGAACGCTTTTCGCCGCGTCCACGCGGCTGCTGCCGTGGTCGGTATCTCCGGCCGAATCGCTGCGTTTGGACTATGGCATTTCCGGTGACCGCATTTGCGTCCTGCCGCCGTCGGTGGAACTGCCCGGATCGGCGGACAAAACACCCAAGTCCGGGTCCAAACCCCAGATCCTCTTCTTGGGCGGCGATTTCGTGCGCAAAGGCGGGCCGTTGCTGCTGGACGTGTTCCGCCGGCACTTTCGCGACGGGGCGGAACTTCACTTGGTCACCCAGACGGAGATCGCTCCGGAGCCGGGTGTGTTCGTGCACCGCGGCGTGCAGGCGGGTTCCCCGGAATGGCGACGCCGCTGGCAGGAGGCGGACATGTTTGTGTTTCCCTCGCGGCTGGAGACCTTCGGCATCGTGCTGCTCGAGGCGCTGGCTTTCAGCGTGCCGGTGATCGCCTCGGCGGCCGGTGCGGCGCGGTCCATCCTGGGCAATGGGCAATTCGGCACCGTGTTGGACTCCCCGGAGCCAGACTCGCTGCGGACCGCGATCGCAGCCGCGCTGAACTCGCCAGAAACCAGCGCGCAGACAGCCGCGGCCGGTCACGCCTCGTTTCGGGAACGCTTCGAACTGCAGCGGAACACGGAACGTCTCGCGGCACTCCTGCGGGCAGTCACCGGCCAGCACTGATCTTTCCCGGCAACAAAAAAGCCCGACCGCATGACCGGTCGGGCTGAAGAGAAATGCGTTGGCTTACGCCCGGCGCGTCCGCCGCCATAGGCCGAAGCCGACAAGTCCTAGACCCGCCACGAGGACGACAGCTTCCGGCTCCGGGACCGGCACTGGAGACGCTGTGATATCGATGGTCAAGCCGTCCATACCGAGGCCCGCGTCGTTACCCACTTCATTGGCATCTTGCCACCGCACAAAAAACGATTCTCCGGGCCCGATCGAGAGGGAGCTGATGGTCAGTGACCGCGCCGACTGATTTGCAGCAAGATTGCCATTCAGCGCCCCGTTTGAAACGACTGGTGACGGGCCAGTCAGCGACCACCGGCAAAGCCGGTGGCTTGAAAGAAATGAACCGCCCAAGGCGGGTTAAGGGTGGGAGCCGGTCAAACCGGCCCTTGCCCGCGGAACATTTCCAACTGATCCAGACGCTG